>OIXQ01000523.1_pt1 | contig 17075 bp, 14 predicted proteins | sample 1587791 | NCBI WGS metagenome assembly OIXQ01 (sample SAMN03283273) | human gut metagenome | biome: human-associated habitat; material: feces | host: Homo sapiens | place: Peru | collected 2012
GGGTCGAAGACCCTTTGGCAGGTGCAGGGCAGCGCCCTGCTGGGGTTAGGGGCAAAGCCCCTCGTCTCCCCCTTGCGTAATTCCTCGTCTTGTGCTATGATTCACTTATGAACCCATATCGAAAGGGGAATCACCGCCTTGTGGATAGAGATTGAAATGTATGTCCTCCTCTTTTTCGCCTGCTCCTTCCTCGGCTGGTGCATGGAGGTCGCCTGTAAGCTCGTGCAGTTCGGGCGCTTCATCAACCGCGGCTTTCTGCTCGGCCCGCTGTGCCCGATTTACGGCACGGGCGCTGTGCTGATGGCATACTTTCTGCCCTTGTGGACAACACAGGTCGAGTCGACATTCCTGCTCGCCCTCGTCCTCTGCGGCGCACTGGAATATATCACTAGCTGGCTGATGGAAAAACTGTTCCACGCGCGCTGGTGGGACTACTCCCAGAAGCGCTTCAACATCAACGGGCGCGTGTGCGCGAGCAACCTGCTGGCGTTCGGGGTGATGGGCGTGTTCGTCGTCAAGGTGCTGAAGCCCTTTGCGTTTGGGCTGTTCGCCAAAATCCCGCCCGTCTGGCTGGATGCCATCAGTATCACGCTGACGACGCTGCTTGTCGCGGACGTCGCGATTTCGGCGGGCGTGCTGACAAAGATCCGCGGCGCGGCAGAATCCGTCCGCGCGGACAACACCGAAGCCATCACCAAGGCGGTTCGCGAGGCGCTCATGGCGCAGGGCTTCCTGCTCCGCCACCCGCTGCACGCTTTCCCGGAAGTTCAATTCTACAATAAGGCGCACCTTGCCCGCCTGAAGGCGAAGCGCGTCGAATTGCAGGCGAATATGCGCGAAAAACGTGAGAAGCTCCAGCAGGAACTTGACCGTCTCGAAGAGAAGCGCAAGGCGCTCAAGAAGGGCAAAAAGTGACCCGTAAGTTAATTTCTATTCTCCTGATACTCCTGATTTTCTCCTCCGCCGCGCTGGCGGATGTCCCCGTCCTCGACCTCCGCGCCCACGACGCCGACGCGCGCTTTCCGTCCGACGCCGCCGTCCTCACCGTCGCTTTTCCCCAGATGACTTTCGCCGATGCCGCCATTCTCGTCTGCGACGGCCACGCCGGGATGATTGACGCGGGCGGATACGCGGAGGAATCCGCCGTCCAGACCGCGCTGGAAGCCCTCGGCGTGACGCGGCTGGATTGGGTCGTCGCCACCCATCCGCACCACGACCATCAGCCCGGCTTCGAGGCCATCGCCCGCCGGATGCCGATTGGGCGCTTCCTCACGTCGTTCCCCGCGAACGAAAACGCGCAGATGCAGCATACCCTCGCGGTAATGGCGGATTGCGGCGTGCCGATCGAAAATGCATCGGATGGGCAAATGCTGACGCTCGGAAGCGCGCAAATCACGCTGATTCTTCCGGAAAATACCGGCAAGACCATCAACAATCGCTCCCTCCTCGCCCTCGTGACGCTGGGGGATGCCCGGATGCTGATGCTCGCCGACCTCGAAAGCATGGGTCAGCAGGCGCTGCTCGATTCCGGCGACGATGTGCACGCGGATATCCTCAAGTACCCGCACCACGGCCACGCCGCCATGAATCAGGCACTTCTGACCACGATTGCGCCCAAACTCGCCATCATTACCGCCAAACCGACCCGCGCGCCGTACGCCCTCGCGCAGCTGGATGCCATGGCGATTCCCGCCGCGCACACGGATGAGTGCGGCTTGCTGCTGCAAACCGACGGGCAGGTGTGGATTTTGCAGAATCTGATGATGGAAGAATAACCGGCGGTTGATTTGTAATAATCTTCGCGGCGGCTTGACAAACCCCGCCCGATTGCCTACAATGGTAGGGAAGTACAGGAAAGGAAGGCTTCTCCGATGAAAAGAATCCAGAAATTGCTTTTACTACTCCTGATGATGGCAATGCTCCTGCCGACGTTCGCGATGGCAGAAACGCCCGTCATTGTCAATCTGGTTGAAAATCCGGACGCTGAATACCACTTTGAGGATGGCGCGAAGATTCTCGAAATCGTTTTTCCGCGCGTGTATTCCTCCGACTGCATCCTCCTGCGCTATGACGGCATGGTCATGATGATAGACGCATCGACCAAAAACGCAACCATGCGCAACCGCATCTACACCGCCTGCGATACCATCGGCATCGACCACATCGACATTGCCTACAATAGCCATCCGCACGATGACCACATCGACGGATTTCAGTTCGTCAACGAATACGCGCCGATTTCCAAGTTTCTGATTACCTTTCCGGAAGATTTCAACGCGCGGATGAAGAGCGCGGTTAAATTCATGAAGGCGAACAACATCCCCATCGAGCAGATTGGCAACGGCGACACCTTCACGCTGGGGGAGGACGGCGGCGTCAAGATGACCGTCATCCAGAATCACAAGTCCTCGTGGGGCGTGAACGACCAGTCCGCCATGCTGATGGTGCAGTACGGCGACCGCCGGATTCTCTTCGCGGGCGACAACGAGAACCGCTCGCAGCAGTATTTCGCGGCGAATCCGCCGGAAATCGGGCTGAACGCGGATATCTTCAAGTACCCGCACCACGGGCAGGTTCGCCTGCGCGATGACTTTCTGGAAGCCATCAACCCGCAGCTGATTTTCATCAACGGCGCGGCGAACGTGATCAAAGGCAGCGTCAACTACTGCGACAAGAAGCATATTTCGTACCTTTTGGGTTATAAAGGGCTGACCCGGATGCGCACCGACGGCAACATTTGGGTTATCGACTACCTGAAGGAAAAGAATGCCGACCGTGACCTGCCCTACACGCCGGAACGCGGCGAGTAACGCACGAAAATACCTAAAAGTTTAGGAAGAGACTGCTATGAAGTATCGCTATCTGCTCATCGACAACGACAACACCCTCATGGATTTCCACGCTGCCGAACACGCCGCCCTCCGCGAGGCGCTCACCGAAGCCGGGATTGAACCGACCGACGCCGTCTGCGCACGGTACAGCGCCATCAATGACGCACTCTGGAAGGCGCTCGAACGCGGCGAAACCACCCATGCGGCGCTCAAAATCGCCCGTTTTGCCCAGCTTCTGGCAGAATATCCCGCCGAAAACGTCTGCGCGCCCCGCCTTGCCCTGCGTTACAGTCACTATCTCGGCACACACGCTGAACTCATGCCCGGCGCGGAGGCGTTTTTGCGCCGCCTGCATGGGCAGATGAAAATCGTGCTGGTCAGCAATGGTGACAGCGTTATCCAGCGCAACCGACTTTTCCGGTGCGTGTTCACGCCGCTGCTGGATAACATTGTCATCAGCAGCGAAAAAGGCGTCAGCAAGCCCGATCCGCGCCTGATAGAAATTGCCCTTGCCGAATGCGGCTGCACGGACAAGGCGGAGGCTGTCATGGTCGGCGATAGCGCGACGGCGGACATCCCCGCGGCCGTCAACGCTGGAATCGACAGTATCTTTGTTGATTGGAAGAACACGGGCTGCCAACAAGCAACTTGTACAGCAAAAAATCTGGCGGAAGTGGAGCAAATTCTGCTGAAAAGTTAAATTGCAGTGGACGGCATCATCCGTAAAAGCAATAGTTGTCAAAAAGGGTGCATTCGCGGGAATGCGCCCTTTTTCGCATCCGAAAAATGAAAAAAACGTTAAAAATGAATCGAAGCGATTGACAGCCGGGCGTTTCTGCACTATTATAATAGGTAGAGAGCGAGGGGATTTTGATGGACGAGAACAAGTGGCTGCGCCGAAAGCCGCAGAGCAACCTCGATTACCTGGGGATTACGCTGATTGCGGTCGCGTTTTACATGGCGCTGCTCAACGCGCAGTCCTTCCTGAACGGTGTGAACCGCATTCTGGGCATCCTTGCGCCGTTCGCGGGCGGTGTGGTGATTGCCTACTGCCTTAACCCAATTGTTAAAGCGGCGATGAAGTACCTCTTCCGCGGACGCGAAAAGTGCCGCGGACTCGCCATCTTGCTGGCATACATTGTCGGCTTGGCAATCGTTGTGCTGCTGATGGTGCTGATTATTCCGCAAATGGTTGCCAGCGTTGTCATGTTCTACCAGAATTTCGACGGCTATGCGCAAAATTTGCTGAATATGCTCAAGGAACTTGACGCAGAAACGCCGGGCGTGGATTTGAGCCTTGCGGTTACGGCGGTGGAGAACCTGAACGCCAGCATGAGCGACCTGCTTGGCACGATTGTCAAGGCGATTACGAACCGCGTGCCGCAAATTATCAGCTATGTCGGGGGCGTCGCGTCAGGTGTCGTGACCGTTTTTACAGCGATTGCCAGCAGCGTCTACCTCCTCTTGCAGAAGGATAAGCTGCTCCGCCACGCGCGGGTGCTGACGCGCGCGTTCCTGCCGAAGAGCGCCGCGGAGACGACCCTGCGGATTTGCCACGACGCAAACCGCAATTTCGGCGGTTTTTTCGCCGGAAAAATCCTTGATTCTGCGATTATTGGTGTACTGACGTTTGTCAGCATGAACATCCTCGGCTTGTCGTACGCGACGCTCATCAGCATCATCGTCGGCATCACGAACATCATCCCCGTGTTCGGCCCGTTCATCGGCGCGATTCCCGGCGCGGTGATTCTGCTCTTCCTTGATCCGTGGCAGGCGTTGATTTTCCTGATTCTGATCCTGATTATCCAGCAGCTGGACGGCAATTTCATCGGCCCGATGATTCTCGGCGATTCGATTGGCATCTCGGCGCTCTGGGTTCTCTTTGCGATTGTTGTCGGCGGTGATCTCTTCGGTTTGGTCGGTATGGTCGTAGGCGTTCCCATTTTCGCCACGATTTACGGCATTCTGCGGACGGCGGCGCGCCACGGCCTGCGTCAGAAGGGGTACACGGATGTGGAAGAATCTGTTTCCGCATCTGCTGCGGGTGACGAGATTCCCGATGACCCGCGCGAGAGCGGACGCCGGGTGTCGTTGCTGCGCCAGTGGAAAGAAAAAATCATGTCCATCGGCAAGAAAAAGAGCAAATAAGCACAGAGGGGGAGCGCAATGGCTTCCCCTTTCCTGCGTTTCCCAACGCAATTTCTACCTATCATAAAGGAGACGCTCGCCATGACGCCCGAAGTCCAGCAATATTTACTCGCAGGTTTTCTTCTGCTGGCAGCTGTTTTTGCCGTTCCGCTCTTGAAACGCATCCTGATGCCTGTAAAAAAGCGGATTAGCGACCGAATTCCAACACTCGTGGGGCATCTTCTCCGCTGTTTCCTGCGCCCGGCTGCGTGGCTCGTCCGCGTCACGCTCGCGGGTTGGGCGGTGCTAACCATCCCGTGGAGCGCCGAAATCCGTGCTCTGCTCAGCCGCGCAATGCCGTACTACCATGCGTTTGTGCTGGGGATGGCGGCGTGGGGCGTGTGGGAGGCAATCCCGGTTATTTGGCAAATGCTGCATTGCCATCCGCACCCGGATCAGCCGGATAATTACGAAACGTTGTCACGCTTTTTCGAGAACGGATGTCGAACAGTCGTCGTCGTGATGGCGGTTCTGGTCGGTTTGGACGGCCTTGGCGTACCGGTCACGAGCCTGATTGCCGGCGCGGGCGTCGTCGGGCTTGCCATCACCCTCGCGGCGCAGTCCACGCTTTCCAGCCTGATTGCCGGGATTACGCTCGTTGCGGAGCACCCGTTCGCGCTCGGCGATTACATCGTGCTGGGCGACGTTGAGGGCACCGTCGAGGACATTTCGCTGCGTTCAACCCGCATTCGCACGCCTGACCAAGTGCTCATTACCGTCGAAAACAGCAAGGTTTGCGCCGAATACATCCAGAATGCGAACGCGCGCACCCAGCGCCTGTGGGCGTTCACGATTGCTTTGGAGTACCGCACGAGTGCGCCGCAGGTGGAGCAGTTCATCCGCGACCTGACGAAACTTCTGGTTTCAGAACCGGAAGTCGACGGGCAGAGCGTACAGGCGGTGCTGGAGGAATTCGCGGATTCGTCCATCAACGTCAACGTCCGCATGATGGTCAACACCCCCGGTTACGGCGATTATCGTGCGCTTAAAGGCAGAATTAACCTTGCGGTTATGCACTTGATGGCGGAAGAAGGGCTGTCTTTCGCCTTCCCGTCGAGGAGTGTTTATGTGGAAAAGAACGCACAGTGACCGAACGCACAGACTTCTGCTGACCGGGTTGAAGGCGGCTGGAAGCGCGGCGGTCGCGATAGCCGTCGCCAGCGCAATACACCTGCAGTTTAGCGCGACGGCGGGAATTATCGCGATTTTGAGCCTGATGGGTACGAAGCGCGAGACAATGAAAGTGGCGCTGGGGCGGCTGATGGCGTATGGGTCGGCGCTGCTGATCGCCTTCGTGTGCTTCTCGATCTTCGGCGATGGGCTGCTTGCTTTCGGAATTTACCTTTTTGTTTTCGCGTCGCTGTGCTATGCCTGCTCGTGGGGGTACGCGACGGCGATGATTTCCGTGCTGATTTCCCACTTTATGGGAACGGGCGGCATGACGTGGGCGCAGGTTGGCAACGAAAGTTTGTTGTTCCTCATCGGCACAACCTGCGGCATCCTGACGAACCTGCACCTGCACCCGGACGAGGCGCGGCTGGACACATTGCTTCGTCAGGCGGATGAGCAGATGCGGTCGGCGCTGCGTGCGCTTGCGGAAGCGGCGGATGCGCGCAAACCCTTGGTTTTGCTGGGCGAGACGCTCCGTCAGGCGGATGATTGCGCAGCGAAAAACGCCGGAAACAGCCTAACCGACGCGCCGACGCGCGCAATTCACTATATCGACATGCGCCGTCAGCAGCGGAGAATCCTGCTGCAAGTCACGCAGGACGCACAAAAAGTACAGGGGCATCCGCCGCAGGAAGCCGAGGTTCGGGCGCTGATTGGACGCATTTTTTCCGAGTATGACCGCGAAAACGACTGTTCATCGTTGTTATCCGCACTGCATGACCTGCTGGCGGAGATGCAGCATCAGCCGCTTCCTGTGACGCGCGGCGAGTTTGAGGATAGGGCGCTGCTGTACGTCCTATTGCGGCGCATGGAGGATTTTCTGCTGCTCAAACGCGAGTTCTACGAAACATATGGTTACGAAATGAATCGCCAATTGGAACGCAAATCATAACTAATTTCGTGATAAATTCAGTAGAAATGCGTCCACTTGCGCAAGCAGCAAAAAAATGCTATAATATAGGTTGAAATGAACGCGGAGGTGGCGCATGAAGCAGGAAACGGGGCGGCGGATTGCCCGCTGGAGCTATATGGCCGTCGCGGCGGGCTACCTCTGGTGGAACCTCGCGCGAATGACAGAATTTTCATGGACGCTCGCTGTTATGCCGTATCTGGGCGACTTTGGTATCATTGCCGCCATTTTTTCGCTGATTTTGGGCTGGAAAAAATGCTCGCCGCTTGTCTGGACGATGACGGCGGGGCTTGGCTGGATGCTGCTGATGAGCGCCATCCGCGGCGAAAATGTTCTCGCGGCCGAATGGCAGTACCTCAAGGAGGGCATCATTGCGTTCCTTGTGCTTGCGCCGCTGCCGTGCTGCCTTGCCGAAAATCGTTTTCGGCAGTTTTTGAAGGGCACGATAGCCGTCTGGATGACTGCAATTACTTGTCAAGCAGCCATTGGCTTGTGGGCGGCAATCAGCGGTCATGCCGTTTTCAGCATGAAGGGGACGTGGTACATCGGCATGAACCTCGGCGACCACCGCCTGTATTTGAACGCATACGTTACGACGGCCGCCGCGAAAATGGGCATGACCGTGCTCTTGACCGCGATTTTGTTCGCGCTGAGCCGCACGAAACGGGCGAAAATTGCCTGCGTGTTGGCAATTCTGGTGCAATGCGGCGCGCTCGCACTGACGGATTGCCGGACGGCGTTCGTGGCGCTCGGCGTCGCGGCAGGCTTCTGCGTGTGGACGCTCCTAGGTGCGAAGGCGCATATGCCGTCAAAATTAAACCATAGGCTTATACTTCCTATGCTGATGGCGGCGGGGATTATCCTCTGCTACGGGCTGCTGACGGTGCTTTTGACGCTGCTTGCCCCGTCCGTCGCGCCCGGCCCGCTGGACAACGTGAACCTGCTGGAGTTCCCAGCACACCTGATGACGGAAGCCACTGCTGAACAGGAAGTTATATTGGACAGCACACCCGTCCACCGCAACATTGACACCACGGACGCATTCAACGGACGCTGGGGGATTTGGAAGGGGGCGCTTCGGCTGCTCAAAGCACAGCCGGAGCTGCTGCTGACGGGCACAAGCGCGCCGCTGGCGGCAGGAATGATGAATTTGTACACTGACCCGGGCACGAAATACTTCCAACATGCGCACAATCTGTACTTACAGACGCTTGTCAGCTGGGGGATTCCTGGCCTGCTGATTCTGCTGACCGTGATTGCCATGTTCCTCATGCAGACAGTGCGGATTTCCAAGCGCAATCAGCCGCTTTGGGTGCTGATGCTGCCCCTCCCGGTAATTTACCTGCTGGTTTGCGAGTTGGTGGACTGCTTCACGATGCTTTCGACGGGTTCGCCAATGCTCTATTGGCTCTGCCTGCTGATGGGCGCGGTGGATGCACAGGCGCGGCGGCTGAAGCCACAAGCGCTTCCGAAATAACGAATGGTTACAAATTTGCGTTTTGGGAGGTGAAGCCATCCGATGGTCGATATCATCATCCCTGTGTACAATGCACTTGATACGCTTGAACTTGCGGTTACGTCTGCACTCATGCAGGGGGACGTGCGAATCCTCCTTGTGGACGACGGCTCCACCGACGGCACAGCGCGCTTGTGCGACGAGCTGGCGCACCATCCGCGCATTGAGGTGATTCATCAGCGGAACCACGGTGTGTCCGCCGCACGAAACGCAGGGTTACAAGCGGCAGCATCGGAGTGGCTGACTTTTCTTGATGCGGATGACGTGCTGCTGCCCGACGCAATCGGCAATCTGCTCGCACTTGCGGGGGATTCGCAGGCGATTCAGGGCCTTGTGACCCGTTCGGAAGCCCCTGATGTGCCGGAATGCACCGTTCAAACCCTCTCTTCGCGTGATATGCTGGACTTGGCGCTGCGAAATCCAACCGTGCATTTACACACGCACGGCTGGCTGCTGCGGCGGGAAATATGTAACGAGAAGTTCAACGAATCGCTGCGGCTGGGCGAGGATGGCGAGTGGATGATGCGGGTGCTTCGCAGTACGAAAACCGTTTCGCTGGCGCAGGTGAACACCTATTGCTACCATTTGCGGGCGGATTCAGCGGTTCACGGCGGGGCGAACGTGGTGCGCGAATATCTGCGAACGCTCACGGCGGCACAGCCAACATTAAACTATTTGGACATGCCGGACGCGGAGGCACAGTACCGCTTGATGCACCTGCTGCTGATGCTGACGCACGGGGTGGTGCAGGAGGGCGGCTTTCGCGACGGGCTGCGCCAGTGCGGGGCGATTCGCCGCCTGTGCCGGGAAGCCTTCCGCGCGGATTTGCGCCGTGTGCGTTGGCTGCCGCGGTCAAAGGCGCAGGCGGTGCTGCTCATGCTGCGGTGCGGGCTGTATCCACTGGCACGGCGGGCGATTCTGATTCGGCGAAGGCAGAATCAGCTGGCGTGTGCATCGGCATAAAGCGCATTTTAATGGGAAGGGATTTTTCACAGCAGGACGTGCTGCGGACGGCGAGGGGCAAATCAGCAGTAACTTGCGGGTTATCGCGGGCGGGACGACCTTATCCGTCGCGGCGGCGGCGCTTTCATCAGTTGGAAAGTCATGGCACATCTGCGCTTGCACGCCGATGATGGCGAAAATGGTAGACAGCGGATTCGCCAATCGACATCAGCAGATTGTAAATCCGCGCAAAATCAGCACGCGGAAGCTGTATGCAAACGCAGCCAACGAAATCGCGCGAATGGGTCAAGGGTCGAAGACCCTTGCAGGGGATCGAGGGGGAGAGCATCCTCTCGTGACTCCTTCGCTTATGAAAGGAAGTATGACGATGAAACCACTGCGGGTGCTTGTCGTGGGCTGGACGGCGACGACGGGCGGAATTGAGCATTTTTTGATGGCTTATTGTGGAAAAATGAACCGCGAACGCGTGCAATTCGACTTTTTGTGCCGTTTTAGCCCGATTGCGTGCCAAAAAGAAGCGGAAAAAATCGGGAAAATATACACGATTACCCGGCGGAGCAGCGATGTGATGCGCTATTATCGGGAAATCAACGACTTTTTCCGCGAACATGGGCACGAGTACGATATCATCTGGGACAATGAGTGCATGTTCAACGACATGACGCCGCTGAAAAAAGCCGCGGAGGTGGGCATTCCGGTGCGAATCGCGCACTGCCATAATCCGCAGAATATGGATAAATCAGTCATCGGACATGTGCAAGGCTTCCTGCATCGCGTCAACCACCATTCCCTCAGCCGCTACGCCAACGTCCTTTGGGCGTGCTCGATGGAGAGCGCGAAGTGGGCGTGCCCGGCCATGGATTTGCCCTGCGAGGTCATCCCGAATGCCATCGACGCGCAGATGTTCCGCTTTTCGGAGCAGGTTCGGCGCGAGGTTCGCGAGCAGTATGGGCTGGAAGATTGCCTCGTAGTTGGTCATGTTGGGCGCTTACAGTACCAGAAAAACCAAACCTTCTTGCTGGACGCCTTCCGCCACCTGCATGAGCGCGAGGAGAAAGCGCGGCTCGTCCTCGTCGGCGATGGCCCGGATTTGACGGAGCTGGAGGCGAAGGCCGTCACCCTCGGCATCGAGCGCGAAGTCCTCTTCCTCGGCAATCGAGATGACGTCAACCGCTTGTTGCAGGCGTTCGACCTGTTCGTCATGCCGTCGCACTTTGAGGGCTTCGGGATGGCGGCTTTGGAAGCGCAGGCGGCAGGGCTGCCGTGCCTGTTATCCGCCAGCGTGCCGAAGGAAACGAAACTGACGCGAAACGTGGAGTTTATTCCGGCGGAAGATCCGGCGATTTGGGCGGAACACATGCTGAACATGCTGGAACGCCACGAAATCCGCCGCGACGAGGCGCAGACCATCGCCGACGCGGGCTACGACATAGCCGGCGCGGCGCAGCGGCTGGAGGACAAGCTCATCGCCCTGACGGAGAGAAAACGGTTTCAGCGCCGCTTCCTGATGACCCCGAAAACGAGCGCATCAGGCGTGCCGGCGCTGAATAAGGCGCGCGCGGACATCGAGCAAATCGCCGCTGAAATGGGGTACGCGCCGTTCGCACTCCACGCGCCGGACAGCGCAAATGGCAGCATCTGGCAAGCTGCCCAAGTCGGCGCAAAGACGCTTGGCGACTGGGTTCGCGCGTTCTACCGGATGCGGCAGGGCGACCTGCTGCTCGTGCAGTACCCGTATTTCCCGGTCAAGGGCTACGGCGTGGCGCGGCTGGCGCTGCACCTGCTGCGCTGGAAGGGCGTGAAAACCGCCGCGCTCGTGCACGACCTCGACTCGCTCCGGCGGATTGGGGGAAGCGCCGCGCGCGGGAGCGACCAGCTGCTGCTGCCGGGGTTCGAGGCGCTCATCGTGCACAGCCAGCGGATGGAAAGCTACCTGCGCACGCAGGGCGTGACGTGCCCGATGATTCTGATGGAAGCGTTTGACTGCCTGTCAGAAGGAAAAATCCCCGTGCGGGAGAAGAGCCGCAGGGTCGCGATTGCGGGCAACCTCGCCGCCGACAAGAGCGGATACCTGAAAGATATTGGTAAAGTGCCGCTGGAATGGCAATTATATGGAACAAACTGGGCAAGAAGCGACTCAACGCGCATCGAATACCACGGCGAAATTGCGCCGGAGAAGCTGCCGGAAACGATTTCGGGCGCGTTCGGCATCGTGTGGGACGGCGACAGCCTTGACGGGCTGACCGGCCTGTACGGCGCGTATGCCCTGCTGAACAGCCCGCACAAGCTGTCAACATACCTCGCGGGCGGACTGCCGGTGATTGTTGCGAAGAACGCCGCGGCGGCGGATTTTGTGGCGCGGGAGCAGGTCGGCGTGGCGCTGAACAGCCTGCGCGAGCTGCCGGAGCTGATTCGCACGATGCCGGAGGAGGACTACCAGCGCTACGCGTCGAACGCGCGGCGGGTTGGGGCGCAGCTTCGGGCGGGGGAAAACACGAAGCGGGCGCTGCGGCAGCTGGAAGAAGTGGAATGAGCAGCTGGCGGACGGCGCGCGGTGAAATCAGGACGCTGAGCATTCGGTCGGCGCGTTTTCGCCGAATGCCCGCGCACCGTCCGGCAAAATCCGAAAAAATCGAAAAATCCCCCCTGCGACCATCCAGCAAATCTGACTGGATGGTCGTTTTTTGACCGAAATTTCCTGCTGAAACGATTTCGAGAATCAGTCGAAACGATTTCGTAAAAAATCCCGCAAACCCTTGAAAACACAGGAATGAAAACGTTTACAACGCGAGGAATGGAGAATCCGGAAAAAATTTTTATAAAAAAACACAGGAAAACACTTGATTTTTTCGCGCGGGTGGTGTATACTCTAACCATCACGAAACCGGTTTAGCAAAAAGCCGAACGGGTTCGTGAGCATCACATGTCCCGGAAGCAGAACGCCAACCCGCCTCGGCGCTTCCACAAAGACGAAAGGAGGGGCGCCCATGGCCGTGACCATCAAGGATGTTTCCGCAAAGTGCGGCCTGTCCATCTCCACCGTCAGCAAGGCGTTCAACAACTACGCGGACATCAGCCCCGAAACCCGCGAACTCGTGCAGCGCACGGCGCGTGAGATTGGCTATTACCCCAACGCCATCGCCCGCACGCTCAAAACCAACCGCTCCTACAACTTGGGCGTTCTGTTCCAAGAAAAGCGCGGCACGGGTCTGACGCACAGCTTCTTCGCCTCCGTGCTGGATGCGTTCAAGTCGGCGGGGGAGAAGCGCGGGTACGACATCACCTTCATCAACCACCACATCGGGTGGACGGGCATGACCTATCTGGAGCACTGCCGATACCGCAATGTGGACGGCGTGTGCGTCGTCTGCGCCGATTTCTACGCGCCGGAGGTCATTGAGCTGGTGGACAGCAATTTGCCCGTCGTCACCATTGACCACAGCTTCAACAACCGCTCGTGCGTGCTGTCGGACAACATCGGCGGACTCAAGCTGCTGGTGGATGCCGCTTATCAGAAGGGACACCGCAAAATCGCGTACGTCCACGGCGAAAAATCCTCCGTCACGGAGAACCGCATCATCGGCTTCTACCGCGCGATGCAGGAGCATGGGCTGAATGTGAACCCGGACTTCGTCGTCGAGGCGCTCTACGACAACCCCGCCGCGAGTATGCAGGCGGTGCTGAACCTGATGAACCGCCCCGATCCGCCGACGTGCATCCTGCTGCCGGATGACCACTCGACCCTGGGCGCGATGCAGGCCGCAAAACAGCTGAACTTGCGCGTGCCGGAGGATTTGTCCCTGGCTGGATACGACGGCATCCGCCTGACGCAGATGCTTCAGCCGCGGCTGACCACCATCGAGCAGGATACCAAGCGCATCGGCGCACAGGCGGCGGAATTCCTGATTGACCGCATCGAGAACCCGCGCACCGCTGGCAGCGAAACCGCAACAATTCCGGTTAAGCTGCTGGAGGGCGAATCCATGGGCATCTGCCCGGTGAAGGCAGACGCCGCCAACAGCTGATTTTTCCGCAAAAGAGGAGGCGGAAAAATCACCCCACATCGTATTCCCGCGGCAGGGAAGCCGCTGGAAATATAGCGGGCACAACCCGCCCATTAAAGAGGAGGAAAATCCCATGAAAAAGCTCGTCGCTCTGCTTCTGTGCCTGATGATGGTCGTTCCGGCCACGCTGGCATCGGCGGAAACCGCTGAGGGCAAGGTCCTGAACATCTGGTGCTGGAACGATGAATTCCAGAGCCGCTTCAACGCCTACTACCCCGAAGTGAAGGAAATCGCTGAGGATAAGTCCACCACCACCCTGAACGATGGCACCATCGTCAGGTGGACGATCAACCCCAACGAAGGCAACAACTACCAGAACAAGCTGGACGAAGCCCTGCGCGCGCAGGAATCCGCCGCGGCTGACGACAAGATCGACATCTTCCTGATCGAAGCTGACTACGCGCTGAAGTACGTCGATTCCCCCTACACGCTGGACGTGAAGGCGGACATCGGCCTGACCGACGAGGATCTGGCTGGCCAGTACAAGTACACGCAGGAAATCGCCACCTCCGCTGATGACAAGCTGAAGGCTGTCACCTGGCAGGCGACCCCCGGCCTGTTCGCGTATCGCCGCTCCATCGCCAAGGACGTGCTGGGCACCGACGATCCCGATGCAGTGCAGGAAGCGCTGGCTGACTGGGACAAGTTCAACGCTGTCGCTGAGCAGGCGGCTGCGAAGGGCTACTACATGCTCTCCGGCTATGACGATGCGTACCGCACCTTCTCCAACAACGTGTCCGCTCCGTGGGTTGCTGACGACGGCGAAACCGTGGTCGTTGACGCGAACCTGATGAAGTGGGTTGACCAGACCAAGCTGTACACCGACAAGGGCTACAACCACAAGTCCTCCCTGTGGGACGCGACTTGGGCGGCTGATCAGGGCCCGACCGGCAAGGTCTTCGGCTTCTTCTATTCCACTTGGGGCATCAACTTCACCCTGCTGGGCAACTCTCTGGAAACTTCCGTCGCCAACGGCGGCAAGGAAGAAGTCGGCAACGGCGCTTATGGCGACTACGCGGTCTGCCAGGGCCCGCAGGCTTACTACTGGGGCGGCACCTGGATTTGCGCGGCTGCCGGCACCGACAACGTGGCGACCATCAAGGACGTTATGCAGAAGCTGACCTGCGACGCGGCGATCGCCAAGAAGATTACCGAGGACACGCAGGACTACACCAACAACGTGGCGGCTATGAACGAGCTGGCGCAGAACTACTCCTCTGCCTTCCTCGGCGGCCAGAACCACATCGCGCTGTTCGCGGAAGCGGCTCCGAAGATCGACATGAGCAACATTTCTGCTTATGACCAGGGTCTGAACGAATCCTTCCAGGGCGCGTTCAAGAACTACTTCGACGGCAACGCCACCATCGACGAAGCCAAGGCGCAGTTCGAGAGCATCATCTCCGAAAAGTATCCGGAACTGGTGAACTTCCAGTGGCCGGACGCGGAGTAATTCGCACCACAAACCAAGCGGCAGGGGCGGGCATTGCGCCCGTCCCTGCTTGCTTTCCCCCGAACAATGCCTCCTGTTCCAATGGTGACCTCTGGCAGCGCAATTCCCACGCCCGCCGGATGCCAGAGGTCATCATTGGGGCAAACGAACGTAGGAAGGATTGGTGATTCCGGATGCAGGGAGCAAAAAAGAAAGTCCGCTCCGTCAGCTATGCCAAATGGGGCTATGTGTTCATCGCGCCGTTCTTCATCGTGTTTGCGCTGTTCCAGCTCTATCCGCTCGCTTCCACCATCTATTACAGCTTCTTTGAGTACTTCTTCAAGCAGGGCGGTCTGATTCAGGTCGGCCCGAATCCCGTCGGCTGGGCGAACTACTTGTATGTCTTCTCCAAGGATTTGCCCAGATACTTCGGCAACACCATCATCATGTGGCTGATGGGCTTCATCCCGCAGATTATCTTCTCGCTTCTGCTGGCGGCGTGGTTCACCGATAACCGCCTGAAGCTGAAGTGCCAAGGCTTCTTCAAGACCGTCATCTACATGCCCAACCTGATTATGGCGTCCGCGTTCGCCATGCTGTTCTTCGCCCTCTTCGCTGATCAGGGCCCGGTCAACAGCATGATTCAGAGACTCGGCGGCGAACCCGTCCGCTTCCTTGCGAACATCTGGGGCACGCGCTCGCTCGTCGCGCTGATGAACTTCCTGATGTGGTTCGGCAACACCACCATCATCCTGATGGCGGCGATGATGGGCATCAGCCCGGCGATGTTCGAGGCAGCGCAGATTGACGGCGCGACCCCGAATCAGACGTTCTGGAAGATTACCCTGCCGCTGATTCGCCCCATCCTCGTCTACACGCTCGTCACGTCCCTCATCGGCGGCCTGCAGATGTTCGACGTTCCGCAGATTTTGACCAACGGCAAGGGCGACCCGGTTCGCTCCTCCATGACCGTTGTCATGTATCTGAACAACTTCATCGGCACGTCGAAGAACTACGGCCGTGCAGGCGCGGTGTCCGCCATCATGTTTGTGATTTGCGCGGTGCTGTGCGTGGTCATCATGCGCACGACGCGCGGCGATGATGAACGCAAGCCCAAGCCCGTGAAAGCGGCGAAGGCTGTGAAGGGAGGCAAAGCGGCATGAGTCAGGCAACGATGAAAGTGCAGCCCAAGACAAAAGACCAGCAGACCGGCGCCCATGCGGCGCTGACCGCGCGGCGCATCGTGGCGTATGCGGTGCTGATTCTGCTCTGCGCGCTGTGCCTATTCTTCTTCTACGTCCTCATCATCAACGCAACCCGCCCGCACGCGGATATCCAGAAGGGCTTCTCGTTCCTGCCGGGTTCGTGGACGTCGCTGTGCAACAACTTCACGCAGGTAATAAACAACGCGAACATCCCGATTATGTCCGGTATGCGCAATTCGCTCATCGTTTCCGCCATGACGGCGATTTTTGCGTGCTACTTCTCCGCGCTGACGGCGTTCGGCATTCACGCGTACCGCTTCAAGGGGCGCGCGCTCGCCCTTACCTTCATCCTGCTGATTATGACGATGCCGACGCAGGTTTCCGCGCTGGGCTTCCTTCGTTTGATGACGAACATGAAGCTCACCGACACGCTGATTCCGCTGTTCCTGCCGAGCATCGCCGCGCCGACGGTGTATTACTTCATGGTTTCCTACATGAAGAGCAACCTGCCGATGGAAATCGTGGAGGCCGCGCGCATCGACGGCGCGGGTCACTTCCGCGTCTACGTAAGCATCGTGCTGCCGCTGTAATTATCAACCGTAATATCCTTGCTGCCTGCCTGCTGGAAAATCACGCCTTCATTACCTGCGCTGCCGCCAACCAGCTTAGTTACATGACTCAATCCATTGCTGCCAACGTCTTCATTATCCTGCTCATAACGGTCGTTATTCTTGACATTTGTCCAGCTTGCACCATTTTGCAGCCACAGGTTGACAGTACCCCCATTATCCACAATACCA
>OIXQ01000525.1_pt1 | contig 17031 bp, 13 predicted proteins | sample 1587791 | NCBI WGS metagenome assembly OIXQ01 (sample SAMN03283273) | human gut metagenome | biome: human-associated habitat; material: feces | host: Homo sapiens | place: Peru | collected 2012
ATAATAACTGCGAGCTATGCTCAACGCTAAATCCATTTTGTCTTTGTCCATATTTGTTATTTTTAAGTTGATTTATACTGTGTCAACTTTTTCTAGGACAAGACACAATGTCAAGCTCATTTTGGAGTGCCACTGTACCCAAAAACTAAAATTGTATGGGTCTTTAAAAATATACTTCGCCAAATCGGACTGAAGAGGTGGCAAGGTTTGCTCAAAGTTATTGATTGCATGCCCTTTAGCATGGATATATCCATTTGCTATCTGCATAAGCATCACGACTCCACCCATTCTGCGCAGTTTCTGTAATGTAATAAGCTCGTTCGGCAATGTCTTTTACTTTCGATAGAAGCGAAATGTGATGATACCAAGTAATTTGTGCAAGTTCCACTTGCACAAAGCCTTTGTCATCTTCTTTAAATTGGTCAAGTGCCACTTGACCAATTGGAATATTTTCCATTTTTGCAAGCGGCACTTGCAAAAATGGAAAATCTGGATACGCTTCAGCGAAACGTCTCATACTTTTGAGATTACTCAAAGAGTATCCTCTATCATTAGGGAACTTTTGGGATAAATCAACAGATAATTTTGATATGATATTTGCTCCCCAGCCTAATTGTCTCTGCTGTGCTAAAATTCGTTTGCCCAAAGTCCAATATAACGCCAATGTGTCAGCATTGACATTAATTGCGGTACGTAGTTTTGCTACCTCTATAAGATGCTCTATGTCTTTGCGCCATTCTGCATAACCATCAGGCAGCAAATCGGTATTTGCGTTCATAATTTCATTCATGCCTTTATTCTTTTCCTACATTTCTATTAAAGCTAAGACTTCCGAGTTGCTTCATTATCTCATCTTCCAAACGATGACTTCAGCGAATTGTTGTGCAAGCGTAGTCTTATAATCATTCATTCGCTTACTTTCAGCCACCATTCCCCATGGTTGTTTGGCTTTTTTACCTCCACGAAGCAAAGAGGTAAGCCATTGACAAACAAAGTGATGTCTGGGCGGAATTCATCTTGACCATTCTTGCATTTGAACTCTTGTTGCTTCGTTAAATTTACTCATAGCTTCTTCTTTGTTTAATCGAAGTTGATAATTTCACTTACGCTGACATCTAACAACTCTGAAATCTTTTTCAAAGTCATAAGATCTGGTTGTGTGGTGTTGGTGCACCACTTAGAAACAGTTGCTTGGTTTACTCCCAACTGTTCTGCAAGCCATTTATTAGTCTTTTTCTTTTTGACTAAGACCAATTTTAGTTGGTTTAAATCTTCCATAACATTCAATTTGTTGCTTTAAATGCAAATATAGTGATTTCTTTTTATAAATATGTGTCTACAGATTAATCTTTAACAAGATATAACAAAGAAAGGATAGCCCGTGAAAGGGCTATCGATCTACAACATGCTTTATTCCTCATCCGGATATATCGCTATTTTAATGACTCCATCCTTTCTGTTTTCAAAGATATCGTAGGCTTCTTCGATTTTTGAAAGAGGGAAACGGTGGGTGATGAGAGGAGTGGTGTCTATCTTGCCTTGAGATATCAGATGCAGGATTTCCTCGCAATCACAACCATCTACACCGCCGGTCTTGAAGATGAGATTCTTGCCATACATATCTGGGAGAGGCAAGAGCTGAGGTTTATCGTACATCGCCACAATGGTAACTATTGCATTAGGGCGGGCACTTTGCCATGCCAACTGGAAAGTATCAGGACCGCCTGCTACCTCCATCACTACATCCGCACCACCGTGCAAACTCTGTTCCTTGACGAAAGCCTCGCAATCCTCCGGTTCTACCACCAAGACCTGCGGATAATGCTCCTTGATAAAAGCTCTTCTGGCTTCTGACTTCTCGCAAACGATGATTTTCTGCGGATTCTTCAACAACGTGCAAAGTAAACAGCACACTCCCGTAGGTCCTGCTCCGATAATCAGCACCGTATCTTCTTCCTTGATTTCAGAAATCCTTGTAGCCCAGAAACCCGTGGCAAGGATATCACCAACAAAGAGTGCCTGCTCATCACTTACATTGTCAGGAATCCTATTTAAGCCCGTGGTGGCATAAGGAACCCTTACATATTCAGTCTGCCCGCCATCAATACGACAGCCCAAAGCCCAACCGCCATGAGGAGAAGTACAGTTGTTCACATATCCATGTTGGCAGTAGAAGCATTCCCCGCAGTATGTTTCCACATTCACGGTTACTCTATCGCCTGGTTTCACATGGGTAACCTTCTCCCCTACTTCTTCTACGATACCCACCATTTCATGTCCCACAGTAATTCCGGGAACGGCACGAGGAACAGAACCATGCTTGATATGCAAATCACTGGTACAGATACTGCTCATAGTTACTTTCACGATGGCATCGTGTTCATCTATCAGGATAGGTTTCTCCTTTTCGGTGAAGCCAAATACACCTTGTTTAATATAAGTAAATGCTTTCATTATGATGATAAGTTGAAAATTGTCAAAAAATGATGCACAGTATAAACTGGCGAAAGAAGATAAAAAGAAAGTTTCGTTCCGAAGTAGGGAGCGAAACTTTCTCTTATTTATGAATACTTTTATTTACAAGATAAGAAACTTATTTTATATCTTATCTTTTGTAATAATCATAGAGGAATGCATCAAGGAATGCACCACGCATATTGGTCTTGTAGAAATTACCATTCTTGTCCAGAATCAGACAAGCAGGAATACCATTGATGCCATACTCTCCCATCACCATACCACCGAAACCTTCTGGGTTGCGCAACTGAGTCCAGTTCATACCTTCCTTCGCCATTGCCTTCTTCCAGTCTTCATCTCTTTCATCTACGGAAATGCTGATGATATTGAAATCCTTGTACTTCTCATGTACCTCCTTGAGATGAGGAATCTCCTGACGGCAAGGATGACACCAGGATGCCCAGAACTCCAACATGGTATATTCGCCCTTCTTGATAAGGGAAGACAACTTCACCTGCTTGCCCTGAGGAGTGAGAAGCGTACCATCGATGAAGCGGTTGCCTACGGCTGTATGCTTCGCCATTTCAGACTGTGCCTGCAGCATTGGATACTGAGGTGAATTGCTCCAATCATTCTTCAACCAACCCATCATCTCATCGATTTCCGCTGAGGTATAAGGAGTTGGAAGGGCTGAAAAACTCTCATTGAGCAAATCGAAAGCGACCAATGAACAGGTATGATCCTGGATAAACTTGCTGGTTTGCTGGCGCATATCGTCCATCAGCTGGATAGCCTCCTTTGCTAAGACCACTCTCTGTGCCAGAACCTTACAGTTGTTGATACTGTCGTTCAGGCTATGCAGTTTATCCTGGATAGGAGTCATCAGGTCGAGATAAGCCTGATAGGTATCCTGTGTCGCAGAACCCTTGATGACAGGTGTGATCATACTCATATCCTTCTCGGTAGGGAAACCAGTAAGATCTACATCATAGGTCATTGGCTTGTTTTCGATATAGATACGACTGGCGAAAATCTTCTGATAGTCAGGTTCTGCCACACCCGGTTCATTCATATCGATGACCATCTGGTACTGTTCAGGCTGATTCACATCCCCCTTGAGCACAAACTCGCCGTTCTTGATAGTAGTACTATCCAGGTTGCTCACCTTATCGATATCATATTTCTGCAGCATGACGGTGCAGCCTTCCACGTTACCCTTCACCGTACCTTTCAGTACACAATTCTGGGCATTAGCCACCATTGCCAGCATTAAGCCAGCAATGGTCATCATTGAATTTCTCAATTTCATCATTTTCTTTTGATAAAGTTCAAATATTATTCTAAAATTAGTTGTTTACATATTCCGGATTCTGCTCCAACAGATTGTTGGCACCCATAGATGCCTTTGGAATTGGGAGCAGGTATCTTCTAAATGTTGGCAACTCAGCTTTCTCGTCTTCAGTCCAACCTTCGAAACCACCCTTACGGTTGTAGCGGCAGAGGTCAAACCATTCCTCGAAATTCTCATTACTGATGTCCACCAACTTATGCTTGAGGATTTCACCCAGCAGATCGCCGTCGGCAATAGCGTTCACATCGTCCTCCGTATATCCAGCACGTTCGATGACTGTAGCCAAGAGCGTACGAGCCTTAGCATACTGCCCCAAACGAGCCTCTGCTTCAGCAGCGATATAATAAACTTCAGCAAGGCGCATGAAGTAATAAGAGTCAGCATAGAACATTTCAGGAGTCAACTTGTTATATTTTCCTATACCATTCATGGCATCTCCCTTATAGGCCCATGTATATAGCGCATCGTATGAAGCTACATCTTCATCACCTGGGAAGAATGGGAAATCACTACCATCTCCACCAGGGATAACTACTCCACCGTCGCCGCCAGGAATGACTACATCACCGCCATCGCCAGGAATAACTACTCCATCGCCAGAAGCACTTCCATCTGAAGAACCATCAGGATCAGGAACTACCACATCGCCACCAGTATCCACGTCAGGAACCATATCATCCGCTACTTTCGTGAGCAATGAACCTGGAGAAAACATATACCAGTTTGAGTCCATCAACTCACTTGGATTGGCGGTATAAGGAGCAAAGAGCATCTCCTGAGAATTAAACTGTTCGTCGAAGATCTTGGCATAATCGCTTTCCAAAGCATAACCAGCTGCTTCAGCCTCACTGATCACTTCCTCTGCCAGTCTTGCTGCATCAGCATAATTATCCTGAGCCATATACATTTTGGCTTTCAAAGCCTTGGCGAAAACGGAACTCATGTGATAATGATCTGCAGGCTGCTGTTCACAGTGAGCAATGGCATAGTCGAGATCATCAGATATCAACTTGTAAGTTTCAGCCACAGTAGAACGCTTGCGTGGTTGGTTATCTCTTACCAGTTCATCCTGGAAGATGCAGACACCGTATGGTGAATCCTGCTTCCAATATTCTCCAAAGCACTTCAGGAGAGTAAGGTAAGCCAAGGCACGCTGGCAACGAGCCTCTGCAATCATCTCTGTACGTTTCTCCTCGCTCAGTCCTGGTATATTCTTGTTGATATGTACCAGGAAGGTATTGGCCGTATTAATCACATTGTAGTAGGCGGTATAAGCCGTCTCCACATTACTGTTATTGGTTTCGATGTTCTCGGCAGCAAACTCATCCGCCCCCATCACCATCGCCTGAGTCTGGGTATGAGCCATAGACGACATTCCATAGCGCAGGTAAGATACACCCGTGCTGCGCCATGAGGCATAGACACCATTGAGCGCCGTCTGTGCAGTTGAGACATCAGTGATATAATTGTCATCAGTAACCACATGTTCTGGTTCGATGCCGTCGAGGCTACCTATCAGGTCACACGATGTAAGAGTCAGTGCTGTGGCTGAAAGGAGCGTAAGAAATTGAAATCTTATATGTTTCATAATCTACAGTCTTTGTATGAGTTAGAATTGTAATTTCAGACCGATGGAGAAAGAACGGCTCATTGGATAAACGTCCTTATTCTCTGTAGTCTTTAAGAAGGCATTTGTTGCCGACATGTCTGGATCCAAACCTGGCCAGTTGGTAATGGTAAACAGGTTGGTGGCTGTGAAGAACACAGATGCTCCGCTGATGTGCAGGCGCTCCAGAAGAGATGGCTCGAAATTATAGGAGAGCGTGATATTTCTCAGACGGAAATAGGAGTTGGAATATACATAGCGGTCGTTGGTATTTGTATTGTCCATGCTTGCAGGCAACCATACCAGCTGAGCATACTTGGCATCCGTACGATCCGGTGTCCAGGTATTGCCGTACATTTCTCTCAGAATACTCTGACCCAGACTACCGGCTGCTGATTCCTGCATAGTACTGTAGTATGCATGACCTCCAAACTGATACTGGAAGAGCATTGACAGGGTGAGGTTCTTATAAGATAAGGTATGAGACCAACCTCCGAACACCTTTGGCTCCGGATTGGCGATAGCCGTACGGTCTGCCTCGGTAATATACCCGTTGCCATCTGTATCCACAAACATATAGTCGCCTACGTGAGCGCCATTCTGATAGGAATCATATCCGTTTGCCTGTGCCTGAGAATTCAGTTCATCAATCTGTTTCTGACTCTGGAAAATACCAGCCACCTTGTAACCCTTCACGGTTCCCATCGCATGACCTTCCATGTAGAGATCCTGGTGAATCATGTCGAGTGTAGAACCATTGAGCTTGGTTATCTTATTCTTGTTGGATGAGATACTGAGCATCGTATTGTAGGTGAAATCCTTGGTGCGAACCACATCTCCTCCGATAGAGAACTCGAAACCATTATTGGTCAGGTCGAGAATATTGCTGTAGAATGTACCGATACCAAACTCCAAGGCGATAGGAGCTGGAGCCAAGGCGCCATCTGTCTTACGATGATAGATATCAAAGCTACCGTTCAGTCTGCCATTGAAGAACGAGAAGTCAACACCAGCATTGTACTCAGTAGTCATCTCCCACTTGATATCCTTGTTAGGATAAGTAGTGGCTAAGGTAATGGCACTCTGTCCACCGTAGATATTGGAGTTGAAATACTGGATGTAAGAGAAGTCGGATACATTGGTAGAACCTGTCTTACCCCAGCTCAGACGGAGTTTCAGATCATCCACATCCTGTACGGATGCCATGAAAGGCTCCTGATTGACACGCCATGCCAAAGAAAGTGCAGGGAAAGTACCACGCTTGTTGCCAGGACCAAACTTGGATGACTCATCGGAACGGAGACTGAAGTCGAGCAGATAACGTGAAAGATAATCATAGCTCAAACGGCCATAGAGGGAATTGAGTCCACTCTTGGAATAAGTCTCCATAGGCTTGTTGACGGTAGTTGCAGAACTGGCATTGTTGAGCACATCGTCATTAGGGAATCCGCTGTAAGCCTGGTCGTGTTCCTTGCTCCAGTATCTGTCAGCACTATAACCAGCCATCACGTCGAAGCGATGGTCGTCAGTAATCTTGAATTTATAGTCAGCACGGAAGTTGATAGACGTATTCGTGTTGCGATAGTTAGCCTCTGCGAGCGTAGAAGTTGGTTCTGTCTCATACTGTTCCGGCAAGGAAACCTTTGGAGAGAAATAGCTGTTGCTGAAGATGAAACGGGATATGTTGGCATCAGCATGGAGGGTAAGACCTTCAATAGGCTTGATGTCAATATAGACATTTCCGGAGAACTGGTCGTTCTCATATTGGGTCTTTCTCTGGAGTTTGCCCACCGGACTTGCATCCATATAGCTACTTGTATATTCGCCAAACTTATCTACTCGATTCAGGTTACCGTCTGCATCGCGTACGGTCAGGTCTGGGCGAGTCTTCCATGAGTCGTTGTCATAACCCAATGCAGGATCGTTGCTGCCGCTCTTGCGAGAAGAGTAGGTATAGTCGAGCACACCACCCACGGTGATATACTTATTGATTTCAGAATCCAAAGAGAGTCTCGCACCATATCTCTCCATACGGTCGTTGATGAGCAGACCTTCCTGGTTCATACCGTTGAAGGAGAATGAATAGTTGGTCCGGTTGCTGCCACCTCTGATGGCTACATTATACTGGTGAGTAGGCGCATTCTTGTTGATCACCTCCTTAGCCCAGTTGGTATTCGTCGTACCAAAGAGACTCTCTTTGAGTCCATTATATGTATAGACACCCGTCTCAGCATTATATCCGATGTTACCAAATTGGCTCAGATAGTCGGCTACGCCATACATACCTACCATCGAACTGCCGTCATTCATGCCGTTTACCGTATTGCGCAGGATTTCGTCCTGTACATTCTTGTATTCAGCCGTGTTCAGCGGTTCATAATTCTTGATAGGATTGCTGAAAGAGAAGGTGTAGCCGAAGCTTACCTTGGTCTTTTCATTGCGCTTACCATTTTTTGTCTTGACGATGACCACACCGTTGGCACCACGAGAACCGTAGATGGCTGTGGCAGCAGCATCTTTCAGCACATCGATGCTTTCGATGTCGTTAGGAGAAATATTAATGAGCGGATTGATACCGGTATCCTCCATGAAGGTAGGCACACCGTCAATCACGAAAAGAGGCTGGTTGTTGTTGCCCTTACCCGATTTTGGATAAGGAGAAGTGATACCACGGATATTCAACTTAAGGGTAGAACCCGGTTCACCATTGGCAGTTGTGGCCAACACACCCTTCACGGTACCTTGAAGAAGTCCGTCGATTGTAGGAGTCGTTGCTGCCAATTTGCTGATCTGTTCCTGGTTTACGGTAGAGATGGCGCTGGTTACATCCTTGCGACTCTTGCTGCCATAACCGATTACTATGAGGTCGTCGAGAGCCACATGATCCAGTTCAAGCATCATGTTCTGTTCTTTCACACCCATGAATTCGATAGATTTCGTCTTGAAACCGATGCTCGAATACACAATTTTAGGATGAGACATGGAAGGGAATTCCAGGATATAATTGCCGTCAGCATCTGTGATGACACCATAGTTAGTGCCTTCAATCTTGACGGTAACTCCTACCAGAGGATTTCCTTCGGAATCAATAACGCGTCCCTTCACAAAGGTGTGACCTTTTTCTTGAACTTTTACAATACTCATCTCATTGCCAATGCTTGCAGGAGGGGTAGCATGAGCTGCTCCCACTGAAGCTGCTGCCATCAGAAGCAACAGGCTTTTTTCCTTCTTCATAATAACTATGTGTTAGTTGAACTTCATGTTGATGTTGCAAATTTAATAAAAAACATTGATATACCTAACAATTTGCTAAAAATTAACGTAAAATCTGCATAAATATTTAAATTTCGGGGGAAATAGGCAGGAATAGCAGCTAAAAAGACAAAAATAGCCGGCTCTTATACACTTTTAAGAACCGGCTCTTGTTTATTCTCATTTGATTTCCTTCATCGGATGACGCTGAGTTAACGGAATATCTTTAATTTCCATCAGGCTTGGTAACATCCTGGTCTGTGGATGGATACCAGAGGAACTTGTTGAAGTCGTCAGGCTGGGCTGGATTAAAATCCTGCCAGTCTGGACGGAGATATTTCAGGAATGGCAGATGGAGCTGCTTCATCCCCATCACCACCATCTTGGCCACCTCATAGGCTCCGTATGGATTGAAGTGGGTATTATCCTCTAATGCCTTCGGCTGATTAGGGTAAGTGTTGGCTGGATAGTGAACCAGCGATTTCTTACTGTTCTCATAACCCAAAGTCTCGAAGAATGTACGGGTCATATCATGCAGTTCGATGACAGGCACACCCTCTCTTTTTGCCACAGCTCTCATGGCATCAGGATAGTCGCCATGCGTTTCCTGTATTTTGCTGCGGGTAGCTTTATCAAAGGAACGGCGCTGGGTAGGAGTCACAAAGATGATGTTTCCTCCCTTCGCGCGTACCTTATCAATATACTGCTTCAGATTGTAGGAGAAATTATACCAGGCTCCACTTCCCGGATATTTCTCTTTCTGGTCGTTGTGTCCGAACTCGCAAATCACATAGTCTCCCTTCTTCATCATGGTCAATATTTTCTCCAGACGGTTGGAAGCTAAGAAGGATCCGGCTGTCAATCCGCTCTCTGCATGATTGGAAATAGCGACTTCCGGACCAAACCAGCGTGGAATCATCTGTCCCCAACTGGCGTATGGTTCATGAGCCTGATCCACTACGGTTGAGTTGCCGCAGAGGAAGATGGTTGTGGCAGTCGTATCACGCTCTATCTTCACCTGTTTTACGGCAGGAGCAGCACCATAGAAGTCAAGAGTCAACTTATCATCCCAGTCAGGTGTGCCCTTCTCACGAGGTTTGATACGTACGTTCATCTTATCAGAAATCTTTGGCGAACGCTTGTTGACGATAAACTGGATGGTCTGGAATTTACCCTTCTTGGTAGAGATTTCATCCACCATGAGTCTTCTGGCTTCAGCACGCACCACCGTCTTGGCTGGCTTTTTCTTAGAGCCGAGGACGACCGTCACCTTGTAGTTGCCATCAGGCACTTCCACAGCGTAACTTTTAGGATTCTGCTTACTCAGATCTACGTCGAAAGTCTGGGCTTTCACATTTGCGGACACCGCCAGCATCATCATACCAGCGAGTAGCCATTTCGTTTGTTTCTCCATTATATGTTTTAGTTATTTGTTAATTTGGCTACAAAAGTACAATATCTTTTTCAAAAACATTAGTTTTTTCGTTCATTTTTTGATTATATAGTACAAAAAGCAATTATAAATTGGATTTTAGATATTTGATAAAATCATCAATATTTTGAAGTTCCTTTCCTTCAAGTTTTGCTAATTTCACCTCTTGCATCGCCTTAGTCAAAGTTTTTTGCACATAAGCTTGCTGCTTCTCTGTTTTTGACAAAGAAGAGGTATCCATTACAGATGTAGAAACAACACCACGCAACATTTTTATAGCATTGCGAACGCTTGCCAACGACTGAGTATCATCTATAGTAACTAAAATCTGTGCCATATTAACCCTATTTAGAATATTTGATTTCTGCAAAGATACAAGATTTCCATGAAAACAACAAATATATTTTATTTTTTAACAATAAAAGAATCCATCAATTTTCAGATATTACTTCGCCATATTGTAGGACTCGTCTTGACGATGCGGGAGAAGACTCGGGAGAAATAAGAGGCAGAAGAGAAACCGACATGATAAGCTACTTCTTCCAATGTGGCACCGGGATGAGCCAACATATAGACCTGTGCCTCCTTGATGCGCAAGGTGGTAATCCAGGTACTGAAATTGACGGCATGTTTTCCGTTGATATAACGGGAAAGATAAACCTTATTGGTGCCCATTTCGGCAGCCAGACTGTCGATGGTCAACTGGGATGAGAGATACTTCTTGTCATCCACCCATTGCTGCAATCGTGCTCCGAAGAGGTTCTCATAATTCTCCAACTTGGACGTTTCCGGTTCCTGGTTGGAATAGCATTCTATCTCCTCATTCACCGTCGAAGCTAAATTGAGCATGCCATAATATGGGCGGTAATTGATGAAAGAGATGACGATATAAAGATTGACACTGACGATATACACCTGGTAGGCATAATTGAAATAGATTCCGAAGAAGAGAGTGAGATAGGCAAAGACGCCCAAGAGGCACAGGAAGAAGAGGCTTTTCTTCGTCCAGAACATGAAGCGCTGCATATTATCATCGGAGAAGTAATTCTCCAACTGTTCCCTTTTCTTACTATAGATAAACTGGAAATGGAACATGTATCTTACCACGATGCTACAGAAAAGCAGGGTGGAAATGATATACAGATAATAGGCATAAGGTGCCAACGGCTCCCATAGGGAAATCCAGGAAATGGAAACCGTCAATATCCAATACCCAAAATCCTTCAGCATCCTCTTTTTATTGATATATTGCGAATCCAACAGGGAGGCAAATGAATAGGCAAAGCATATACATGTCAGGAAAAACAGGCTGATGTCCATACAGGCAATGATGGAATTGAGTGCCTCCCAATCTTGCGAGGAAAAGATTTCCAACCAGAGATACAGGTTGATGAACATGACAAAAAATGCTGATGCCAAGAAATATTTTGCCTTACGATAAGGGGCATAGTCTACAGTATCCGGTACTCTCAGGAACACCAGGATAATGCCTATCACCAGATAACAGGCATCGACACACTGAATCAGTTCTGCGAAATAATTTTCCAGTAACTCCATAATGAACTGCTTTTATTAAATCAATAAATTATCATCACTTTCTTTTAGCACACTTTGATTCGCATAGCAATCTGATTGCCATACGAACAGAGAGTATATATTACACGTACATAATCTACTAAAAATCCTTAGATCTTGAGTATTTTGAAGATCGTCGTTAGTTTTTTATCACTTTTGTTGAGTCTATATGATGTTTATAGGATAGTTTTTCAACTACCCTGCTTGCAAAAATACAAAAAAATAAGTTATCTCCAAATTATTTAAGCAAAAAAAATGTGTTATCCCAGCAGAATTTCTGCCAAGACAACACATTTTTAATATATTTCACTGTTTAATAGTACGCTACATATACTTCTGATTACCAGTTGTCGCTGTCAAATGGATCTGAGGAACCACCCCAACTAGGATCCTTACCCCAATCAGTGTCAGGACCAAAGATATGACCGTGATCATCACCATCTGGGTCAGTCTGATCATTTACGAAATCGACGGTCCAACTTGTGGAGTTGCTTGCCATCAGCATATTCTCCAAGAGAACCATGTGTATTTCCGGTTTAATATATTGAGTTTTCATCATAATCATCCTTTCTTATCTTCAATAAGTTAGTCTTTTACTTAACAAACACTTTCTTGCCATTCACGATGTAGATACCGGAAGGTAAGCCTGAAACATCGGTACTGCCGCTGCGAACGAGCTGACCATTGAGATTGAACACACCGAGTTTCGCAAACTTGGAATCGATGCTGCTGTCTTCTGTAGCCATGATTCGCTCTACATCTGTGGTATAGTCAATGCCATCCAGGATAAACTTGGAAGTGACTGCACCAGAAGTAGGATTTTTATATGGCTTGAACCATACGCTGAAACCACGCAAGCCACGAACATTTTTGCCAGCATAGACCATTTTTCCTTCATGGAAGAAATAGCAACCTTGCAAATTATCTCTACCCGCAATAATCGGATTTTCCTTACTTGTGATTGAAAAAGATGTCTGCTCATCATTCTTCATGATATCGCCGAATGTTCTTGCAAAAGTACCGTATGCAGCTAAAGTTCCATCTGTTACGATTTCGCTCGCCTCATTATTTTCTGCAACTTTTACTTTATCCAAAGCCAGCGACCAAGTTTCCTTAATGAGTCCAAAGAGATCATTCTTGTTCTGGTCATTTCTCTTGAGGCTGACATTCGGAATATCAATATGGTTCTCTGCGATAGTTACCTTATGCTCCTCGATTTCAGACCCACCCGTCTTATGAAGAATTGCCGTATAGGCAGGTGTTTTCTCATTTGCCAAGTCCTTTGTAGGATAGATAATATAAGGTACGTAAGCATCAAGAACTACTTCATTATTTCCCTTTTTCGCAATCTCCACCGTCTTAAACTGGATCTGATTTCGAGTAAGCGTGGTCAGTACTGCCAATCGGGCATTAGCTCCGAATGCCTGAGTGAACTGGTCTTTATTCAAATCTACTGGCAGCACGATGGTGTTCCATTTATTGATATTCTTATTGAAAGATTTCTTGTTGAGATGGAGAACCACATCTTCATAAGTCTCTGAACACTCAAGAAGATAGTTCAGATTATCCTTGTCTTCATCCAATATCAAGTCGCGAGAGGTGGTAGAACCTGCATAGAGAAGACGGAAATCATCAAATACAGTCCACTCATTAGTACCTGCTTCATTGTCTTCAACAGAACCTACACGAACACCGAAGCAGATGTTACCGCCACCTTCTGGAACCTGCACGAGGACACTATTGAAGTACTTATGGCTGCCATAGAATTCCTTACCGGCATAATCCATGTTCTGTTTGCTGATATGCAAACTGTTCTGTTCTGTCTGAGACATGTTTGCAGTCTGCATGACAACGGTTTCACGAAGGGAACCATCTACTATTTCTTTATAATTTGTAGTCCCTTCTTTTGGGTCTTTCAAAAGAACAGCAAATAGCTTAGCCTTATTTGTATTAGAATAAGCCTTGCATTCGATAACATAAGAACCGGCATGATCTACGTGTACCACCTGATAGACTGCACCACGGGTATTCTTGATATCTGCGCAATAATATTTACCGAGATGAGTCTGGTAATCATTTAAATTATAATATGTGGTTCCATTGAAAGTATATGGATTGACAGATGAAACACTACCTTTATAGTCGTTTAATCCATGACTCGGGTCTGTTTTGTAACGTTCCTCCAAACCAAATCTAAATGATCCTGTAGCTCCCTCCTTATAAACAGCAGTCTTCCATTTATCAAGCGCACCATTATCACGGCTGAATCCAGGGCACTCTAATTTGAATGACAAATCTAATGAACTCTTAAAGCCGATAGAATTCGTTTGCAAATCATAAAGCTGCTTATAGGAGAAGATACGCCAATGAGAGTCGTCTTCACTATAGTCTTTATCATTCGTTAAGAAAGCACCACAATTTTTATCTACATCACCCTGAGAAGCGGCTGCAGAGAGATAGTATTTATCATAAGTTTTATATTTGCTATACCCATCTGCACTACGGCGATAAGTGTATATTCTGAAGGTATTTTGTGTATCTCCAATCGGCTCAATTTTCCAACCACGCTGAATCACGGTCTTATCTGTACTTGATTTATAGATATCGCGATCCACAAAGACGCCAATACTTGTAGAGGCATAATTTTCTCCATAGAAATATTCCAACGAACAGCCTTCCTGATATTCAGATGCAACACCCTGCTTATCAATATCCTGCTGGAAATGAATCCAGCCGTCTGTGTCTTTATAGACCCAAAGAGGCATTCCATATTCCTGAAGAGACACATGAGTTCCCCAATAGCCTCCTACATTGAGCAGCAGACCAGTCTTTACATTATACAAGAAAAAGATTTGGTTCTTATCCGTTGTTGGAAATTCACCATGCGTACCATTCTTTGCATAATTCGCCATTTGCTCTTTCGAAATACCAACAAGATTTTCCAAACCGTTGAAGGCGGAAGCAGAACCATTACTATCTTGTGCCTTGGCTCCCTTGACTGCTCCGAAAAGCAAGAATATAGCCAAGAAAACGGCAAAGATGGAGCGATGCTTAAAAGCATTAAATGATAGTAAAATTTTCATCATCTTTCAAAATTTAAAGTTCATTAAATAAGTAATTATCATATAGGCAACAAAATGTGATAGGACATCAAGTTACTGTTTTGTTAAATCATAACTGGGGGCAAAAGTATGAAAATCCTCGTTTACGAATTTGTAAAATGAGAAAAAATGTGTGTGCTTATAGAAATTTACAACTGAAAAACAACAGACAGAAAAAACTGAATCACCAACCATACGGATGGCCGTTTTTTTCTTCAAAACGTTCAAAAACAATCACAAATCGTTCAAATAACATGTAAAAACAGAAAATAAATAAGTAAAATCGTATATTTTCAGGGTTATCATATCCTAAAAATACACGATTTCACTTTTTCTCAATCAGGAATCAATCCAAAGAAAAATTTATGAACCTCAAAAAAAGAACCGAAGAATAGCAAAGAAAATCCTGATCTTTGCCCCCAAAACATGGATTATTCTCAAAAGAGGTCTAAGCATTTCCAAAGGAAACTTTGATTGCATTGGCAATATTTCTTTTGGCAATTTCAGGATTCATCGCTTCCTCTAAATCCATATTCTGAGGAGATACGGCAAGAACCTGATCAAAGCCTGCATCAAGAAGCGCCTGCTTTCCGCTGATTCCTCCAGAAACCAACCAGATTTGCTGGTCTGTCGTGGCTTTATTTTTCAAGACATGTTCTAAGATCCGCTGCGGCAACTTGCCCATCAAAGTCTGTCTGTCGCTATGTCCTTCACCCGTTATCACGAGATCAGCATCCTGAATCATCTCATCAAAGCCGATTTCCTTTAACAGAAGTTCGGCTCCAGCAGAAACCTCTGCATCAAAATATTGCAGGAAAGCATAGCCCAAGCCACCAGCAGCTCCAGCACCAGGCACCTCACTCCTATCATAACCGAAATGCTTGGCGCTCACCTCAGCAAACTTCCTTGCCCGAGCATCCAGCATTTCCACCATCTTCAGATCAGCCCCCTTCTGAGGCGCAAAGACATGAGCTGCCCCGTTTTCACCACAGAGCGGATTAGTAACATCAGAAGCCAATATGAAAGTGCATTCCTGGCGGATTTTCTTCCAGTCATCTCCCATCGCCTTGAGCATTCCGATACCACAATCAGACGTGGCACTTCCGCCCAATCCTACGATAAAGTGGCGCACGCCCCGGCGGTAAGCATTCAATATCATCTCGCCCACGCCCCAGGAAGTAGCCTTCAAAGGGTTGCGCTGTTCGGGTTCTATCAAAGCCAGTCCGGCAGTCTGCGCAATCTCAATAATCGCCATATCATCCACGATACCATACTCCGCATCTATCCATCTCATCAGGGCATCATGGGCATGAATCCTCACTCGCTCTCCCTTCATCGCCGAGAGAAAGGCATCGAGCATTCCCTCTCCCCCATCACTCATTTCGAGACAAATGATTTCGGGAGAAGCAGCATCCGAATCCAAATTCTCCATTTCAGGAGAAAACAAAGCACTAACAATCGCCTCATTCACCTCCCTACTCAAAAGACAACCCTTATAAGAGTCGCAAGCAATTATTATCTTCCTATTCATTTCTCCTTTTTTTATATATATACATTATTTAATTTATATATAGCATCGCCTATGAAGGGTCGATGCATTCTAATCCGCAAAATTAGCCATTATTCCTGAAACCACAAACCTTTTGGGGAAAAACTTTCAAAAACAGATGCTTCTGATTAAACGGAAACTCGACCAGACGGTCGTGGCAACATCCCTGAACCTGAAGCAGGAACGCTGCGGCGTTAGCCAATGGTTACTACTTTTTATAACTGTTTCCATACGTAAATTTCAAAACTGTAGTCTGTGCACTCCCTAAAGTCTGCTCTTATCCATTAAACTACTATTACGCAAAAAACTTTTCTTTATAAAAAGTATAGAACTTCGTAGATTATTTCTTAACTTGTTTTCAATGGTTACCTTTCTGCATCTCCATCAAGCTGCAATAGGAAGTCGTGCGAAATCTTGTTGTCTTATATACAATATTATACACAAAAAGTCTGCCAGCATCACTGCCAGCAGACTTCATTTTTCGCTAATTTACTCTAATTATGTACTTTCTGATTTACTTAGCAATAATCAATTAAAACGTATCCTAAAAACCTAATCTTTCAATGAAAACTATTCTACCCTTTTCTCTATAGTATGCTTTTAAAAAAGACCATTATCTTGGAAATTATTCAGCTACTGCAGCATGCTGATCTGTAGAATCTTCTGCACCAGCCTGTGGAGTGACAGGAGTACTTACTACTGAAGAAT
>OIXQ01000528.1_pt1 | contig 16947 bp, 10 predicted proteins | sample 1587791 | NCBI WGS metagenome assembly OIXQ01 (sample SAMN03283273) | human gut metagenome | biome: human-associated habitat; material: feces | host: Homo sapiens | place: Peru | collected 2012
AGTGCAATAAAGATCCCTCGGCTGCGCTCGGGATGACGGTACTTGGGGAGCGGATGGTCTCACGGGGCGGTGTGCCACCTTTTTAGAGGATGGTAATCTCGTATCGCAGCCTTCCCCTTTAGGGGAAGGCTTATATGGTAGCGGCTTTGTCGCTTTTTTTATTAGGCGATGCCCGAAGTGTTTTTTCATAAGTCACTCTTGCAATATGATTCTTCTCTATATTATTTCCCATAGCACCTATGCATATTTAGCATAGACATATAGAAATTTGACAATATAACTGAGGGGGGGGGGTAAACTGTAAGCAGGTTTTTAGGTTGCTAAATAATAAGTTGTTTTAGATTCTTCGTGGTGTGGCGAGCGTGTCTCGCAGAAAAGAGGAATGCAAATGAAAAGCAAAAAGATGTTAGCACAGATTGCCGCCTTTTCGCTGGTCTTCGGAATGACGGGTGTGGTTTCGTCATGGGCAGATAACACGGCGGATGAGGTCGTAGTTAAAGGCACGACGGTGGAGCAGTACGATCCTCTTACCTGCAAGATGGTACAGAATACATTGGTAGATAAAGCTGCGGATGGCAGCCTGTCCATTACCGGCAAAGATGTAAGAGGTATTCAGCTGACGAATGGAGCAATATTAACGGCGAATAACGCTAATTTCAATGATAAAGGAACCGCGAATGAAGTGACTGCGGAGAAGGGCAGTACGCTCATCGTAAATGGTGGCAGTATCACGGCACCCATGAGACATTTCAGTGCGGATAGCGGAAGCAAGATCTCGACTAATGGGACCACGATTACTACTGGTGCTTTCGCAAATAATGCTGCCATCACGCTGAAAAATAGTACGACATCGGGAACTTGGCTGTATGCGGGAAATGCATTTCCTGAAAATGAGAATGATAAAGGTAATGTAGCAGAAGGTCTGCCTGTCGGATCTATCACTATTGATGGCGGTACGGCCAGCGTGAAAAATGTATTGGTGCAGAACAAAGGGCAGTTCAACGTTACAAATGGTGCCGTACTGGATGTGACGAAGGATACGTCGGCAACAGATTCGGCATGGGAACAGCCTGCTACCGGTATTATAAAGGGCGGAGAAATCGTTGTCAGAGCCTGGGGACCGAATACCGCGCAGGCAGAAAAGGGAAACAGCGACAGCGATCCGATCAATAAGCTGGATCAAGTATCGACTTTGGCAGTGAATGGTGCGACGGTCAAAGCAGCTGCTCTTACTGTAGAGGGAAAAGAAGCTAAAGATTTAAATTATTCTGAGAGCGCTGCCTTTACGGCGAAGAATAGCACGGTCGAATTAGGTTCAGCAACATTAAACAGTGCGAAGTTTTATGCAGAAAACAGTCAAATTTCCATCGGTAATTTGCACGCAGAAAATAGCCAGATGTCCGTAAAGGGAGATTTGAATGTAAGCGGAGGAATGGGATTCTATGGTGGAACTTTTTCGGCGGATGCTTTACAAGTAAAAGCAGACAAAGCAGACAAAGAAGCCTTTCAAATTATTCGATTCTGCGATGGTGCCAAAGCTGAAGTTAAAGAGTTTTCTAGTGATGGTGTCGTCATTTTAGATATTAGCACTTCTGATCAAGATATCAGCAAAGGGCAAGGTGCTGATGTTACCATCCAGAAAATAGCGTTGTCTAATGAGAGCGAAATCCAGCTTGAAAAAGGATCGCTTCATTCTGATACAGTAAACTTAGATAAAAAAGCACAGCTTTTTGCCAATAACGGCACAAAAGCTGAAATTCAGAAGATGACAATGGACAACGGCAGTCGTCTGGATGTAGGTTCTTATGATGCCGATGATATGGTAGTCAAAGAAGCTGCTGATGTCACTGTTCATCAGTTGGACTTGAAGGGTAACAGCACCATTACCATCGAGAATGGTAAACTGAATTCCGACCAGATCACCATGGACAAGTCGACCATCGACATCGCGGGCGTCGGTACGCTGATCGCGAACAAGATGACGCTGAATAATACCACGCTGTCCTTGAGCGGCATTCAGAATAAGGTGACTACGCTGGCACTCGATGCGGATGAGGATATCCAGCCGCTGGATGTCACGCAGAATGGAGTGCATGTCGAGGTCCATGATACGCTCGAAATGAATGGCGGCACGCTTCGGGTCAATGATGGCTCGAAGCTCACCACGAACCAGATGAAGCTCACCAATGACAGCAAAGTCAATGTCGTTGGAACGGGTTCATCCTATACCATCAACGGCAAAGAAAATGTCATGAGCGGAAATGCGCAGATCGCAGTCACCGGTGGCGGCAGCGTCACGCTGGCAGAGGGTGCTGGCATCAAGGCGGAAGCAGATGCCAACAACAAGGTGAAGACCATCATCACGGCGGATGCGGGTAGCACGGTCGACGTGACGAAGGGCAGCCTGTATATCGCGAATGCGAAGAAGGATGGCACGGTCTATGATGTTTCTACCGCTATCAAGAGCGGGACGGAAAACAAAGGAAATGATTTCGATAAGATTTATGGTGACAGCCGCCGTACGAAAGCCGTCGAAAAGGATGCAAACGGAAACTACACCTTCAAGTCAAATATCGATGAGATTTCGAAGGATTCCCCGATTTCTAACATCTTGAAAGAAGCGGATGAGAATGAAGGAAAACTGACGGACTTCGTGGACAAGGCATTTGGCGAAGGCACGACGGATGCACAGGCGAATAATGCGCTTGAACATGCAGCGGCGATTGCGGAAATGGCTGGCGTGACCCACGGCACATATGGATTTGCACAGGATTTCTCCGGCATGATCGCTGACCTCAAGGGAGAAGGAAGCGGCATCTGGGCAAACTACCTCCGTCAGGATAAGAAGGTGGACGGGTTCCAGGTCGCTGGACGAAAGGCGAAGTATGATGTGAAGTACAATGGCTTCCTCATCGGCAGTGATCTGATTTCCGATGAAAACTCCCGCACGGGCATCGCTTTTGCGTATGCGGATGGCAGCCATACAGAGAAGGATGGCGTGACCGGGAAGAATGATACCAAGTACTATGGTGGTGATGTGTACCATCACTTCACCGCTGGCGGTATCCAGTATAAAGCGGATATCGGTTTCATCAAGAGCGATAATGATCTGGAGCAGACCCAGCTGGGAACGACCATCAAGGGTTCTGTGGATGGCAATGCCTTCTTCGCCGGCATTCGTGCTGAGAAGGAAATTGCGCTTGGCGCGTCTTCCCTGACTCCGTATGCAGGACTTCGCTACTACCGCATCCATACCGGAGACTTCACAGACAGCCTTGGCATGAAGCATGAAACGGAAAATGCCAACCTCTGGAATCTGCCGGTCGGCGTGGAATTCCGTCATGAGGTCAAGAATGGCAACTGGAGCCTTACCCCGGTCGCAGAAATCGGGTACAATTTCGCGATGGGAGATAAGGACACGAAGGAAACCGTCAGCCTCGGTGGTGCAGCGGATACCTTCTCCTTCGACATCGGTGAAAGTGCCTTCCTCGCTCGCCTCGGCGTAGAAGCAGAAAACAGCACATGGACTTTGGGCGGCGGCTATCGCTATCAGAAGGGCAGTGATACCCAGTCGAACCAGTGGTACATCCAGGCCGGCTATCGTTTCTAATTGTTTTTGAAATCCTACTATGGCAAGCAAAAGCACCAGTCTTTATGGCTGGTGTTTTTTGCTTTGTGTGAATTGGTTCAAGGTTAGCCCCGGGGCGTGCCGCCCCCTTGATTGGATGAAAGAGGGGAAGCTGGTTCTATGGGGTCAGTGGGTAGGGCGGTGGCGGTGCATAAGAATATAGAAGCTCCGCGCCGAAGGCGCAGGATAGAGTGCCTCGAAGAGGCACAATTCTACGCAGCGGTATGAAAAACGATATGAGACGATCCGTCTTTCTTGCGTGTCATGAGGGCCGAAGTAGAGGGATCCTTCTTGCAGAGCGGTAAATCGTGAGCGAGGGAAAGGCGAAAAAGGAAGCACCAAGGTGTCGTTTGAGTGAGGGCGCATGTGTGCATATGGCGGCAGTGCAATAAAGATCCCTCGGCTGCGCTCGGGATGACGGTACTTGGGGAGCGGATAGATTCACAAGGGTGGTGTGCTGCCTTTTTAGAAGATGGTATTCTCGTATCGCAGCTTTCCAATCTAGGGGAAGGTGCCCCGCAGGGGCGGATAGGGTGACTATGGTACGAAAGACAGCTGGGATGAGGATAGGAAGCTGCTGATTAAGGGAAGAAACCAATCATTTACAAGGTTCAAGGTTTAGGGTTGAGGTGGCGGCTTCGCCGCCTTTTTTATTGGGGCGATGCCTGGAAGTGGCATTTAAGTCACTAGTCACTCCATAATACGAAGGAAAGGATCAGCTCACATGCGTGGCATGAGATCCTTCGGCTCAGTCCTCACCTGTTCTGGCTGGGGGTTTTCACACATGGGGCGTTTTCGTCCGCTCAGGATGACGGTACAGAAGAGTGGGTGGCTTCGCAGACATGGATGCGGAATTGGTATAAATACATCGAAATTTGACAATATAACCGGGGGGGTACACTGTCGCTAGGAGTATCGGAATATGGGATTTGAGGGTGTTATTGTTAATTGTGATATAAGAAAGGAAGGAATCGATTTATGATTAGCAGGAAATTGGCTAGAAAAGTCTTATGTGGATTGTTAGCAGTTGGCTGCGCAAGTGTGACTGGGGGTGCTTTTGCAGGTTCTGTTATTGGGGATGTTACTATTGATAACATCAAAACAACTCCGACAGCATCAACTGGTACATTTAGCATTGGTAGTGATTCTTCAAGCAATGTTAGTATTGAAAATACGGGTAGTGCAATTGGTAGCAGTGACAGCGATTATAACGGAAGTATTTTGGGAAATGAAATCAAACTGACCTCTCAAAATGGTTGCGGCGCTATAGCAAATACTGGTGCCCATTTGACGATTGGGAATGACAAAACAGATAAGATAACGATCACGTCTGGTGATGACGGAATTAGGGCGATTCAGGGATATGTTTCTTTAAATGCAAACGAAGTTAGCATTGATTGTAAAGCCGAGGCAGGAAGTGCTGCAATTTGGTTACAGAATAATACGCAGGATAAAGATGCCCCTGTAAATCCAGCCTCCGTCACTATTAAAGCTGAAAAAATTGATTTAAGAGGGAATGAGTTTGGGGTAGTTGCTTATTCTAATGGACAGTTGACATTGAATGGAGATACAACGATTACAGGTAAGAATGCACTGGATGTACGCGGTCACTCCACGACGAATATCAATACAGACGGAAAGCACTCCACAGTATTGAACGGGGATATCGTTTTTGAAACACCTGCTACACCGCAAGATAATCACAGTAGCGGGAATATTATTGATGCCAATGTAAATGTGAACTTGACGGGCAAAGGCTCTTCTTGGACAGGCTGCGCTTATCAGGAGTATAAAACGAATGATGCTGACAGTGAATACAAGCATGTCATCGAAATGGATACTCAGCCATATCAAGGTAATGTCACCGGATTTAAGCTCACCATGGCTGACGGTGCTTCGTGGAACATGACGGGCGACAGCTTTGTCAATGATGTCAATGCTTCGAGTGACAGCGTGATCCATGTCGGAAGCAAGGTCACGAAGGCGAATATGCAGAACGTGAAGCTCGACAAGGCGACCATCGACCTTGCGGGCGATCATCAGACGGTCAATGTCACGGATACGCTCTCAGGCAATGGCACGATCGCGACGAACAGCCTCAATAATAAGCTCACGGCAGCGGATGCGGCGGATGCTGATATAACGGTCAAGGGGTCTGGCGATATCGCAGACCAGATCGCAGGCGACAGCGCGGTTGCACAGAAGCTGGCTGGTGTAGCTGTCAATGAAGAGGGCAAATCTATCGCAAAGAGTCTCAAGACGGATGCCGGTGTGATCGCAGGGGCGTATTCCGCACAGGTGGATGAAAACGGCAAGGTCTTCAATGAAGTGAAATCTCAGAACAAGACGAACCTTTCCATCAGCAAGCTCGGCGCACTTTCTCTCATGACCTGGCGTCAGGAAAACAATGATATGAACAAGCGTCTTGGCGAGATCCGTGACAGCCAGGGCGAGCAGGGCATCTGGGCACGCATGAGCCGCGGCGAAGCGAAGTATGGCGCGCAGGGCGTGAAGAACCAGTACAATTACTATCAGCTGGGCTATGACCACAAGATCGCGGATGACTGGATCCTGGGCGGCGCCTTCACCTATACCGATGGCGAAAACAATCTGGTCGGCGGCAGCGGGACCAATAAGAATACAGGCTTTGCTGTGTATGGCAGCAACCTGCGCGATGATGGCAGCTTCATCGATCTCATCGCCAAGTATGCTCACATGAAGAATGATTTCGATACCATCGGTGGTGTCGGTATCGGCGAGTACAGCACGAATGGGTATGCGCTGTCTGCGGAATATGGCAAGCGTTTCCAGCAGGATGGCTTCTGGATCGAACCGCAGGCTGAACTGACCTATGGCAAGGTCTCTTCGGCAGATTTCACCACCTCGGAAGGGGCGAAGGTTCATCAGGACAGTCTGGACAGCCTTGTCGGCCGTCTCGGATTCTCGCTGGGCAAGGATGTCAAAGCGGGCAATGTCTATGTCCGCGCGTCCTACCTCTACGATTTCAAGGGCGATGTGGCTATGCGCATGAGCAATGGCGTGGCTTCTGATACCTATGATCAGGATCTCGGCGGCAGCTGGTGGGAATTCGGCGTCGGTACGAATCTGAATTTCGGTAAGGATATGCATTTCTACTTCGATGTGGAAAGAACGGAAGGCGGAAAGGTCGATACCCCGTGGCAGTGGAATGCGGGTGTGCGTCTTTCTTTCTAATGAAAATGAAATAGGATGATGATATGGAGGTCGCTCCTTCTAGGTCTTGCGTGTCATCATGATCTTTCTAAAAAAGCATCAGCCTTTATGGCTGGTGCTTTTTCTGCGATCGGGCGATACGTTCCCGTTTCTTTCTTGCCGTGGGATTTCATCCGTGTTTCTCTAGCTTTTTCATCCATTGTTGTATACAATAAAAGCAGTGAATGCCACTGCTTTTTCTGGCGCGGCATTTTGATTTTATGATAAAAAGTCCGATCGTAGGAGTGATAGTATGACAAACAGGCACTGGCTGAAGCGCGAGGTGCCCGCATGGGTGAAAGAGAAGCTCATCAGTGAAGAAGAGGGGAAGGTGCTGCTGGCCCGGTACCGGAAGGGGAAACCGGGGCCGTACAAGGAGGCCTTCTTTGTGATGGCGTTGGTCTGCCTTTTAGGCGGACTGGGATTTCTGGGAGCAGGGCTGTGGAATGGGCTCACGCAGGATGAGCGGTTTCTGCTGGCACTCGTTCCTTTGCTGGTCTCGCTTATCTTCGTGGTCACCATGGTGCTGCTGGATCGGAGGATCCCGGATGATCCGGTCGCAGTCAAGGGGGCAGCGATGCCCTTTGGCGCGTCGGGGGTGCTCGATGAGGTGTCAGACTCGGCAGGGAGTTTGGAAAGGGCGCAGCGCATCGGCAAAAAGGCGCAGCTCTGGGGAGCGCTCATGGAAGAGGAGCATCTGGAGCCGGCGAAGACGTGGCATTATCGTATGCCTGTCTTCCTGCGCGAGTCGGCTGCTGCTTTCCACGGTGTGAGCATTCTCGCTGCTTTCTGGATGGTGGCGGATTCTTTCAAGCTGACGGATGATCTCTACGTGGGTCTTTCGCTTTGCGGCTTGCTGCTTTTGGTGCTGACGCTCGTGACAAGCTCGGCGGCGTCCGGCATCTTGTATATGATCGTGTCCGTGGGTGTCTTCTATACAGCGCCGGTGCGCGGCTGGCCGGAGTTCCTTTCATGGATCTACATGCTGACGGCGCTCGTGATGCTGGCGCATCTGCTGCGGGAGCGTCGTGACCGCGCTGTCGTATGCTTCTCCTGGGTCTGGGCGGTCGGCATTCTCCTTTTGATCTTCTGGTCGGCGGGAAATATGCTGTGGCAGACGCTTTTCTTTTCGCTTGCGGCGTCGCTCACATGGATGGCGGGAGGCGCTTTCCGCTCATATGGCGTGGGCGCGGCAGCGCTCCGCTTCTTCGGTGGGATCGCGGTCTTTGCGGTGCTGCTCGAAGGCTCGTATGGGGCAGTCTGGGCAGATGTGTCGGGGAGCTACGCACTGTGGATCCTGTTCCTGCTCTTCCTTGCTGCGGATGCGGTGCTTATCGTGCGTATGGCGGTCAAGAAGGAGTGGCTCTCGATCCTTGCGGGGCTTACGCCTTTCATCATGGCGGTCTCGGCAATGATCGCGATCTTTGAATCCTCCGGGGCGCTCTCTGCGACGGTGGTCTCTATCTTCTGCGCGATCCTTTCGGTCGCAGTCATTGCCCGCGGCGTGCAGATGGATCGTCCGATGCAGCGCTGGGGCGGTGTCGCGCTTCTGGCGGCGGACGGCGTGATCCGTGTGATGGATTCCGCACTGTCGCTCTCTGAGCGTGGGCTTTTTTTCCTGATGGTCGGATTGCTCTCCGGCGCCGTCTGCTTCCTGCTGTACCTGCCTGCGAAGAGAAAACAAAAAGTGGTTCCCTCAGAGGAAGAAAAGGAGGACGACCATGCTGAATAAGAAGCTGTCTCTCATTCTCCTTGCGGCGGCGGCAGTCGTAGAGCTTACGAGCCTTGTCTGGATCCGCGGCGAATATCGCAGTACGATGATCGATGGGGCAGAGTATCAGGTCCCTGCGGCGATCGATTTCAAGGGGGATTTCTATGAGAGAAATTATCTTCCCGTGACAGTGCCTCTCACCGAAGCTCCGTGGCACGGGGAGAAAGCACCGGAGAAGGGAGCGGAGATCTACCTCACGCTGACCAGAAATGCCGATGGCATGATGGAAATCACCGGGGCGCAGGATATCCGTCCCGGTGGGGACTACCTCATCACTCGCGTACTGTCGTACATCGACGGCACCGTGCATTTCCATTTCCCTGCCGACAGGATGTACATGTCGCCTGAGCAGCTTGCGAAGCTCTCGATCGTCGAGCTCTCCGAACGCGTACAGGTGAAGAATGAGCAAAAGAAGACCACGGAGACTCATAGGAAAAATGAGCTCTCGGCACTGATCCATATCAAGGATGGCCGCGCAGTCATTGCGAAGGTCCTCGCCAATGGTTCGCCCGTCGAGCAGACCTTCACCACGGTCGGAAAAAATATCAATGTGACCTATGCGAAAAGCGCTAAAGAAAGAGATCAGTATAGTACGAGGATCAATAAAGAAGAGAAACCGCAGCGAGACTGAGAGACTGGGAGACTAGGAGACATCAGACATCAGACATCAGACTTTAGATTCATGCTTTCGGACTTGGCGGGCGCTCGGTCTACCGTCTTCTCGTCTTCGAGTCTCATTTATGATCATTACCAAGGAGGTCATCTATGTACATCATCCTTATGCGTCACGGCGAAGCAGAGCCGGAGACAGAAGATATCGCCAATAAAAATCGTTCCCTGACGCCGAAGGGCATGCGTCAGGCACGAAAAAGTGCGCGCATCCTCAGCAAATTTCTGAAGGACAATCCCATCCGTATCTTTACCAGCCCCTACCAGCGCACGCGCCAGACGGCGGGGATCCTCGCCGAAGAGTGCTTCGCCGAGGAGATCCATACCGCGGAAGAGCTTCTCTCCTCGAACTGGCAGATGGTGCTGAATCATCTGATCTCTGACGGCAGTCCCATCGCGCTCGTATCCCACCATCCCTTCCTGCAGTCCTACCTGCTCTCCTCCTGTAGTGCGGCAGTGAAATTTGACCTCGCCGGTATCGCTGTCATCGATTACGACCTCCGCTGGCGGCAGGGGAAACTCGTCGGCTACTTTACACCGTCGCTGAAACTGATGAAGAAAGAGTGACTGGTGACTAGGGACTAGAATATTCCTCCCGCGCGTAGGCCCTTCTCCAAGGGCGAACGCGTCTGATGATAGTCGCATATTGCAGGTAAGCGGATTGGCATGATAACGGAGCAGGATATATCCCATGTAGCGGCATGAAAAACGATACGAGCTGATCCACTGACTGCTGATCGCCCACTGTAAGCAGTTCACTATTTCCAAGGAGGTACCTATGAAAAAATTACTCACCATCGCGGGCTCCGACTCCTCCGGCGGAGCCGGTATCCAAGCAGACCTGAAGACCTTTGCCGCCCTTGGCACCTACGGCATGAGCTGCATCTGCGCCCTGACCGCGCAGAATACGAAGGGGGTCAGCATGGTCATGAATACTCCGATCTCCTTGGTCAAAGCCCAGCTCGAAGCCATCTACGACGACGTAGCACCTGACGCTGCCAAGACAGGCATGCTCGGGACAGCTGCCATCGTGGATACAGTTTCCGATTTCCTTGGAAATCACCGAAGCGCACCTCTCGTCGTCGACCCTGTCATGGTCGCCACCAGCGGAGACAAACTGCTCGAGGACGATGCTATCGCACTCTATAAAGAAAAGCTCATCCCCCTGGCGGCACTCATCACGCCGAACATCCCCGAAGCCGAGGTCCTCTCCGGCATATCCATCACGAGCGAGCAGGACCGCCGAAAAGCGGCCGAAATACTTATGACCTTCGGCTGCGAAGCCGTCCTCATCAAGGGCGGACATCACATCATGGACGCCGATGACCTTCTCTATGACGGCAAAGACTTCATCGCCTACCCCGGAGAGCGCATCGACACGAAAAATACCCACGGTACAGGCTGCACACTTTCAAGCGCCATCGCGGCAAGCCTTGCCAAAGGCCTTCCTCTCGAAGGCGCAATAGAGGCCGCCAAGGACTACCTCACCGGCGCCATCGCGCGTGCGAAGACAGACTCCGTCGGTCACGGCCATGGGCCCGTCCATCATTTCTGGTTCTATGGAGATACATGGGGGAGGATGAAATGAGCTATCCCTTCTTTGCCTACATGTCGCGCCTGAAATACATTGCCCGCTGGGGCCTCATGCGCAGCACCATCCCCGAGAATGACGCCGAGCACACTCTCCAGACTGCTATGATCGCCCACGCCCTCGCCCTCATCCGGCAAGACATCTTCCATGAGCCGACAGATCCCGAGCACTGCGCCATGCTCGCCCTCTACCACGATGCCAGCGAAGTCTTCACCGGCGACCTTCCGACACCTGTGAAATACTTCACTCCCGGCCTCCACGAAAAGTATGAGGAGATCGAGACCGAGGCCAGGAAGAAACTCCTCGCGACACTCCCCGAAGAACTGCAGGAAAGCTACGCATCCTATCTCGTCACCCTTGAGCAGGATCCCCTCTGGCCCCTTGCCAAAGCCGCCGATACCCTCTCCGCCTTCCTGAAATGCGCCGAAGAAGTCCGCGATGGAAATCCGGAATTTCAAGAAGCCTATCGCACGACACGAAAAAAACTCGAAGACCTTCATATGAAAGAAGTCGACTGGTTTCTCGCTCGTTTCGCCAAGAGCTTCGAGAAGACGCTGGATCAACTGAATCAGAATCAGTAAGAGCAGCCCCTTGCGGGCGGCTCTTTTTTGTTGTGGGAGACTGGGAGACTGGAAGACGATAGACTTGGAGACTGTGGCAAACGAGTGGGAGACATCAGAGGTCAGACTGAGAGAGGACACGTGGGTGCGTCATCTGGAAATCTGAAGTCCGAAGTCTTTACTTTTAATGTCTCCCTGTCTCTGCGTCTAACGTCTCCAAGTCTAACGTCTCCAAGTCTCTTAGTCTCAAGGTCTCAAGCATGCGTTATTGTCATGGATGCATGGATTTCTATAGAGATTTGTGAAAATATACTTTAATGCTTTACTAACGGGGGGGGTAATGCTATTCTAATAACATGAAAAGGAGTTTATTTTTACTTTTATCATGGTAATATCCGGGAGGGATAGGTATGAAGAAAGAAACAAAGAAACTCATTGCCGCTGGTATCGTGATGGCGCTTGGCTGCGGCGTATGGGGAGGCGTGTCGGCAGCTGACCCTAATGCTGCTGTTGCCGGGGAAGATAAAAATGTGAATAGCATTTATTCGGATGGTAAAATTAGTAATGCTTATTATGGATTGAAAGCCGAAGGGGATGTTTCAAACTCCAAAGAAGGAAAGATATCTTTAACGACGGCAAAGGTTGAGATCCAGGCTACTGGGGTTGGAATCCAAGCGAGAAATTGGGGATCTGTTATTGTTGGCAATACAGATGCACAAGATGTCAGTATTTCTGGCGTTTCGCAAGGAGTCAAGCTGAGTAAAGGCGGATATGCGGAGATTACTGGTGAACAGGTCAAAATATCTAATGAAAAGAAAGGAATTTTAATTGGGGTTGATAATGCTTACAATGGCGCTAATAGACCTGCTCAGCTGATTGTGAAAGGAAAGCAGATCGAGCTTGTGTCTGCTGGTCAGGTCATTGATGCAAAATCAAAATATTCTGCGTCGCAAAGTTACCCCAAAGCTAGCGTTGTTTTGGGGGATGACTCCACGGAATCACTGACCATGACAGGTTCTTCCGGAGTTTATGCGGGGCAGAATTCGGAAATCGTTGGGAAGGCGAAAGATATTCACCTTGTGGTCCGGTCAGATGCGAAGACGGAAGGAGTGCGAGCAACTGTTAAGGAATCCACGGTGCAGTTAACGGCTAAAAACAATTTGCGGATAGATGTAACTGGCGCGGGCGCAAAGGCTGTGTACAATTCTTCTGCTTCCTCTGGAAAGGTGGAATTGGCGGGAAATGATGTAACAATCCATGCAGCAGGAACGGATGGCATGGTTTATGGCATTCAGTCGGAAACACAGTCGAATGTAAAAATTTCCGGAAATACGGTAGAAATCAGTACTACCGGTGGGAAAAATGGAGATAAGGGCGAAATTGGCAGTGCTGCACTGTATGCTGATAAGTCCAATATTGAGGTAGACGCGAATAAAGTAGTCATCAATACTACGAATGCAGAGGAGCATGCATTTGCTGTTTATAGCAATTTAGGCTCTGATATTAAACTTGGCAAAGACGCAAATTCTGAAGTGCAGATTTCGAGCAGCAGTAAAGGGACAGCTTTGGGTGTTGCGGTCGCTTCAACTGGTACGACGACAACTCCGGCACCAGATGGCAGCAAAGTGACAATCCATGGTGCAAAGATCCATGTATCTGCAGAAGGTAAGACGGCTCGCGGTTTGTATGCCCAGGACAATAATAAGATCAGCGTCGGAAATGCCGGCTCCGATATCCAGATTTCTGCCAAAGGCGAAGATGCGGTAGGGGTATTGGCTCTTGAGCATGGTTCTGTCGATTTGAATGGGAAAAATGCTGTAATCAAGGCGGAAAGCAGTGGGAATCAAGCATCTGAAGGGATTCATGTCCAGAATAATAACATGACAGATACGGATCATCGTGCTACAGTCAACGTAAATACCGAGAATACGACGATTCATGCCGATTCGGCTCTCGTTGCCATGAGTAACAGCGTGCTGAATGTGAACAGTAATCTGGTAACCAATGGCAAGAATGCGATCCTGACGCGCGGCAATTCGGATGTGAATATCAACATGGATGGTAAGCATACGACACAGCTGAATGGTGATATCGTATTCAACTATGATGGTGCAAGTAGCGGTACAGTCATCGATTCGAATGTCAATGTGAATCTGAATGGGGAAGGCTCGTTCTGGACGGGCAATACAAAGGCGGAATGGAATAACGGTAATGAAGGGAAGCCTGACGCCGACAAGATGCAAGTCTCTCATATGACGTTGCAAGTAGAGAATGGGGCACAGTGGAATCCAACCTCTGTCAAAGAAGTGGGGAATAACTCGGCTTCGGCGGGCTCACAGGCTATGGCGTTGAACAGTTTGAAACTGAACAACGGCGTAGTCAATCTGGATAGCGACAAACTTGATGCAAACTCTCCCGTTAAAGTTGAAAATATCAGCGGTAACGGTACTATCACCACCAATTCCCTCGATAACAAACTTGTCATCGATGACAAAGCAGCAGGTACGAAACTCAAAGTCGAAGGCTCTGGCGAGATCGGCGACAAGATCCTGGCAGGAAAGGCCACACTGGAAGATCTTGCTGCCACGGCTAAAGTGGGTGATAAAACAGCTTCCGATGAAGTGGAGACACAGGATGGTATCATCGCCGGCAAGATGTCTGCCAAGGTAGGTGCTGATGGCAAGATCGATGCTTCGACGGTCAAGAGAGCCATTCAGCAGCATAACCAGGCGGTCAGCAGCATGGCGAACCTTTCCCTCATGACCTGGCGTCAGGAAAACAATGACATGAATAAACGTCTCGGTGAAGTACGCGCGAGCGAAGGCAGCCAGGGCATCTGGGCTCGTATGGCGCGCGGCCAGTCTAAGTATGGACAGCAGGGCATCAAGAACCAGTACAACTACTACCAGCTCGGTTACGACAGCAAGATTTCCGATGACTGGATCTTGGGCGGTGCCTTCACCTACACTGACGGGGACAGCAGCTATACCAATGGCAGCGGAACGAATAAGCACACCGGCTTTGCCGTATACGGCAGCAACCTTCGAGATGACGGCAGCTTCATCGACCTCATTGCGAAGTATGCACACATGAAGAATGACTTCGACGTGAATGGCGGCGTAGGCAGCGGTGACTACAGCACGAATGGTCTCTCCTTCTCCGCGGAATACGGGAAGCGTTTCCATCAGGAAGGCTACTGGATCGAACCGCAGGCGGAACTGACCTACGGCAGAGTCTCCTCGGCAGACTTTATGACGAAGAATGGGGCATCCGTCCATCAGGACAGCATGGACAGCCTCGTAGGCCGTCTCGGCTTCTCGCTCGGCAAGGATATCAAGCAGGGCAATGTATACGTCCGTGCGTCCTACCTCTATGATTTCCAGGGCGACACCTCCGTGACGATGTCTAAGGGCGGAGCAGCGACCTCCTTCAAGACCGACCTCGGCGGCGGCTGGTGGGAATTCGGCGTCGGCACGAACCTTGACCTCGGTCATGATACCCATTTCTATCTGGATGTAGAAACCACCGCAGGCGGCGATGTCGATACGCCGTGGCAGTGGAATGCAGGGGTGCGCTACTCCTTCTAAAGAAAGAGCGAATGCGCCGGCCGGCAATCATTGAATAGCAAAAAAGAGCCTACTGAGGATGTTTTCTTCAGTAGGCTTTTTTGTATAGAGAAATCAGAGGTCAGACTGAGAGAGGACACGTTGGTGCGTAATCTAAAGTCTAAAGTCTTCAAGTCTTACTGAGCATCAAATGTTTATACTGCGTGTAACAGAATAAGTTCTTGCAAATGGCAGACAAGGGGGGTGGAGTGTTATAATAAGTATCAGTAAAAAGCGATCTAAATGGCGGAGACTGAGAGACCAGGAGACCTTAGGCATCTGAAGCTTCCACGTCTAGCGCCTTTTAGCCTCTCCGTCTGATAGCTAACGTCTAACATTTCAAATACCAAAGGAGCAAATCATACATGAAAATACTTGTTACCGGCGGAGCCGGATTCATCGGTTCCCACTTGATGCGGACACTCGAAGCAGCAGGCCACGAAGCCATCGCGCTGGACAATCTCTCCACCGGCCTTCGTGAGAACCTGCTCCCGCATATGAAGCTCATCGTCATGGATGTCCATGACAAGGCGGTCGAAGACGTTTTCAAAAAGGAACACTTCGATGCCGTCGTGCATCTCGCAGCGCAGACCCTCGTCTCCGACTCCATGACTGATCCCGAGCATGACATGCATGAGAACATCGCCGGCACGGTCCGTATCCTCGAGTGCTGCCGGAAATACGGCGTCAAGCGTATCATCTTCTCCTCCTCCGCAGCGACCTATGGGGATGTGGCCGATAGCGCGCTCCCGATTTCCGAGACCCTGCCGCAGCAGCCGCTTTCCTTTTACGGCCTCACCAAAAAGACAGCCGAGAATTATCTCGAGCTTTACCGCCTCGCCTATGGCATAGACTATGTCATTCTCCGCTTCGCCAATGTCTACGGTGAACGCCAAGGAGACGGCGGAGAAGGCGGCGTCATCAGCATCTTTGCGAAACGCATGGCTGAAGGGAAGGGCATCACCATTTTCGGCGATGGAAATCAGACCCGCGACTTCGTTTACGCCGGTGATATCGCAGACGGCATCCTTGACGCGCTCACGACCGAAGCGGCCAATACCGCCTACAACCTCAGTACTTCCGGGGAGACCAGCCTGAAAGAACTGGTCGCTATCCTCTCCAAAGTCTCCGGCAAAGAGATCGCCCCCGTCTACGATAAACCCAGAGAGGGCGACATCTACCGCTCCTCCCTGAACAACGCCAAAGCCAAATGCAACCTTCACTGGGAGCCTAAAATCTCCCTCGAAGAAGGCCTCCAGCGCACCTGCGAAGACTTTGCGAAAAGAGAAGGCAAATAGTAAGCCGTCGGCGGTAGGAAAGCCAATGTCGGATAGTCCCTCGCGAGTAGGCCCTTGGAGAAGGACCGCGCCAAATGCGCAGGATGGATCCTCGAAGAGGCACTATTCGCCGCAGCGGCACAATTTGCCTCAGCGGCATGAAAGCCCATGTGAGATAATCGTCATCTCACATCACCGCCATTTGCAGAATACCGATTTTCCAACAATTCCCTTCTCCGGCCACGCAGAAATTCGAAAGCTGACGCTTTCGTCTATCCCGGCCTTTGGCCGCGCCCTTCTCCAAGGGCGAACGCGTCTGACGATAGTCGCATATCGTCGGGAAACGGGTTAGCATGACAACAGAGCAGGATACAATCCTACCGGCGGTATGAAAGCCTATGTGAGACAGCCCCCCGAGTAGGCCCTTGGAGAAGGGTCGCGCCAAAGGCGCAGGATGGATCCACGCAGCGGTGTGAAAGACTATGTGAGGCTATCCGTCTTCCACCTGTCATCCCGACCGAAGTGGAGGGATCTTTTTTGCAGACCGGTAAAACGTGGGTGAGGGAAAGGCGAAAAAGGAAGCACCAAGGTGTCGTTTGAGTGAGGGCGCATGTG
>OIXQ01000529.1_pt1 | contig 16939 bp, 15 predicted proteins | sample 1587791 | NCBI WGS metagenome assembly OIXQ01 (sample SAMN03283273) | human gut metagenome | biome: human-associated habitat; material: feces | host: Homo sapiens | place: Peru | collected 2012
TCGCGCGGCCGAGATTCGCCACAATCCGTGCGCCGTGCAGGTTCGTCGCGGGCTGGAAGGTGTAGCTGCCCAGATAGCTGGGGATGTAGAACGCCATTGTCAGGCCGCACGCCGCAATCATCAGCCCCAGAATCATCAGGGTGAAGGAGGGCGGCAGGAGCAGCAGGCTGATTGCAAGCACGGGCAGCACGGACAGCGCAACCGGGGCGCACGCGGTCAAAATCACGGCGGATTTTTTCGTCCGCAGCTCCATTTTTTCACGCATCAGGCGTTTTTCTCCCCATCATTTCGTTCGTCCGACGAATCAGGATGTCGGCGATTTTCCGCGCACAGTCGGGGTCAATCTTCTCGTGCTGCTTGGCAATCATTTCGGCGCGCTTTTCCGGGTGACGCAGCAGATCCGCCACTTTCGCAGTCAGCTCGTCGTCCGTGTGCGCCCAGAGCGCCAGCTCGTTGTCCTCCATGTAGCGGGCGTTTTCCGTTTCGCACCCCGCAATCGGGTGCGCGACGACAATCGCCGTGCCGATGGTCATTGCCTCGGTGGAGGTCAGCCCGCCGGATTTTGTGACCAGCACATCCGCGGCGGCAATCAGGGGCGTGAGCGGCGTCACTTGCGCGCGCAGGGACACGCGCGGGTCGCTGCCGTAGGCTTCGGTCGCTCGGCGCAGCGCATCCACGTTCGAGCCGCAGACGACAGTCAGGTGGCCGTTTTCGCCCAGCACGGGCAGAATCCGCGCGATCATCTCCGGCAGATTGCCCGCGCCCATGCTGCCGCCGACGAGCACGACTTCGGGACGCGCCGGGTCAAGCCCGACGGCCTCCTTCGCGGCGCGCTTGTCCGTGCAGGGACGGCAGGAGAGGGACACCGGAATGCCTGTGAATTCATAAGCACTTTTGGGCAGCGCCAGCCGCTTGGCGGAGGGCATCGCCGCCTTGCAGGTGAACATTACATCGCACTCGATGTCCTCAACGAAGGGATGAATCGTGTAGTCGGTCATGACCATGGCGAACAGCCCGTTCCACAGGTCGTGGCGGCGGAGGTAGGTGACGCTCTGCCCGCCGAACATATGGGTGCATACAATCAAATCCGGCGCGTAATCGGTCAGCAGCTGCTCCATCTTGCGCGCATAGGCGGCGTTGAAGAGGTAGACGGGGGACTTGATGCGCGGCGTGCTGATGGCCTTGGCGAAGCGGTACAGCCGCCCGAAGGCGTCCGGCGCCGCCTGCACAAATTTGACGTAGACGTTCGACACGGCTGCGGACAGCTTCTGCCCGCCGAATGCCACGCAATCCTCAAATCGGCATTCCACGCCGCGCTCCGTCAGCGCTTCCATCACCGCGTGCGCCGCCGTGTTGTGTCCGCCGCCCGTGGCTGTGGAAAGTATGAGTGCCTTCAATTAGTCCTCCTGCCCGGCGGCATTTTCCGCCAGCATTTCATCAATGATTTTGCAGGTCATGCGGATGATTTTCGCGCATGGCCGGCTGCTGTAATACGCGTTCGTCCGCGCATCCGGGGTAGGGGATTCCGGCTTCTTCTCGCGCCCTAACAGCTCCGCACAGCAGATGCTGCCGTTTCGGGCGAGGAACTCCCGGTAGACGCGCTGCACCCGCGCGTACGTCTGCGGGCGATGCTCCGGCTTTGCGCCATCTGCCCCTTCCAGCGCGGCGCAGAGCATCACCGCCGAGGAAAAAGCGCCGCAGTTGTCACGCAGCCGCCCGATGCCGCCGCCCAGCCCGCAGGCAACCCGCGCCGCCTGCTCCTGCGTCAGCCCCGCAATGTCCGCATAGGTCATCAGCACCGCCTGAGCACAGTTCACCCCGGATGCAAACAGGCGAACTGCCATCTTTTCTCGCTCTGAAATCGCCATTTTATTGTGCCGTAATCACTTTCAGCGTGTCGCGCAGTTTGTCGTAGACGTTTGTCTTGTAGGTGTCGGTGTACCCTGCCGGGTAGGTGATGTGGACGGTGTAGAGCACGTTATCCTTGTAAACCGCCGCAATGCGCCCCGCAATTTGCAGATTGCCATCCAGCGTCGCGGTGTAATTGGCGTACACGCCCGTTGCGCCGAGGAACAGCCCCTTGCGCGTCGCCGTGTTTGACGGGCTGAACTTGGGGTAATTCGCGTTGCGGAGGTTCGTCAGCATGGACTTGACTTCCGTCGTCAGCGAATCGGTGGTGTACTCAATGCTCGTGCTGTTTGCGCGGATGACGAGGGTCGCCGCGTAGCCCGTCGCCCAGTCAGGACTCTGGAGTTTGTAGCTGTTCGCCTCGGACGTATCCACCACCCAGCCAGCCGGGCCTTCAAACGTCAGATTCAGGTTCGACGCGGTGTAGGTCTGGTAGGTGAAGGACAGCGCCGGCAGGGGCGTGGGGGTCGGCTTGTCAATGGGGTCAATCACGACGGGCGTCGCGCCGGAATACTGCCCGGAAATGACCGGAATGGGCGTATTCGTGGGGGGAGGCGTGACGAGCGTCGGCAGATGAATTTCCTCCGGCGTGCTGGCAGCGTCGCCCGTGTAGTCGTCCTCCTCGGACGCGGGGTCGTAATCCGCCGGAAGGCTGCTGCCGGCAGCGGTATTCGTGCTGGGGTTTGCGCTGGCCTGCGTGTTCGCCGCCCCCTGCGTATTGACGTTATACTGCGTCTTCGGTTCAGATGCGCAGCCCGCCAGCAGAACAAGGCACGCGCTCAGCAGAAGCACTGTCCGAAAGCCCTTTTTCATCGTGAATCCCTCCTTATGGTTGTTGCCCTAATTCAAAAACGATTGAAACACCCGTTTTCTTGCAAAAGAATGCGGATGACGTCATTCCGCCTCGTCAATCTCCTGATACTTCGGGTGATAAATCCGCCGGTCAAGGCTCCAGACCTTCTCCGAGAACGCACCCTCCGGCACGCGCGCGAGAATCCCCTGCATTTCGTTCATCTTCGCGTCCAAATCGTCGATGCGCGCCAGCACCTCCGCTTCGGGGAACATCGGCGCCTTCGGGCTGCCGTATTCCGGGATGCTGTGATGCGAAAGCACCATGTGCTCCAGCAGCAGCACAATTTCCCCGGATACGCCCACGTTCTTCGCCGCTTCCTCGATCCGCGCCACGCCGCGCACCAAATGCCCGATCAGCAGCCCGTCCGCGGAATAATCGCTCACGCTGCCCGTTTCGTCGCTGATCATTTCCGTCGTCTTGCACAGGTCGTGCAGGATAACGCCCGCGTAGAGCAGCTCCGCGTTCAGGAACGGATACGCCGCCACGACGTGCCGCGCTAAATTCAGCATACTCGTCGTGTGGTGGAGCAGGCCGGAGCGTTCCGCGTGGTGCAGCCGCTGTGCCGCCGGGAACCATTCCAGCTTGTCGCCCGTCAGCCGAAGCATTTCGCGCACGATTTTCTTCAGCGCTTCGGACTGGAAGGTATCAATCGTGTCCTCAATGTCCTTGCGCATCACTTCGGGCTTTTCGGGCGCACAGGCGACCAGCTGCGCCATGTCCACCTCGTCCTGCGGCAAGGCGGCGCGCATCCGCTCAATGCGAAGCTGCTTGCGGCCGTTGTACTCCTGCACCAGCCCCTGCACTTTGATGACCGAGCCTTGCTTGGGCACGTCCATCAGCTCATTCCAGTCCCAGTATTTGCAGTTGATGTCGCCCGTTTTGTCCGCGAGGGTGAGGTCGAGGTACGAGCCGCCCTTCTTATCCGTCCGCGCGTCCGCAGAGCGAACGAGCAGAAATCCGACAAAGCGGGCGTTGGTTTCCAGCTGATTGACCGTCATGGGTGATTTTCCTCCGATGGATGAAAATGGTTGAGGATTTTGGAATCCTCGGAATCGTTAGTAGGTTTTGCTGATGTAAATGGTCTTGTTTGCAGCTTCCAGAGGGCTTTGCGGTCGCCCTCTGGACTCCTTCGCCTTCGCCTCCCATGCAGCAATTTGGTTATGGTTATTGGAAGAACGAAAGGTTCACTAACTAAATAACTTCCAATAAAAACCCAGCAACATGGAGCCGAAGGAGTCCAGAGGGCGATCGGAAAGCCCTCTGGTACTATGCCAAAGCACTGTTTGGAAAGAGAAAACAGGTTGGTATAGCAAGATGCAGAAAGCATCAAAACGGCGCATCCCCGCCGTTCTCTCCCCCCATCGCCGAGGGCGGCAAATCCGTGTACGTCGTGTATTCGCTCAGCCACGCGACCTTCACCGTGCCCAGCGGGCCGTTTCTCTGCTTCGCGATGATGATTTCGCCCACGTTCTTGTCCGCCGTTTCGGGGTCGTAGTACCCCTCGCGGTGGATGAACATGACGACGTCCGCGTCCTGCTCGATAGAGCCGGAGTCGCGCAGGTCGGACAGCGCGGGACGCTTGTTGTCGCGCGTCGTGGACGCACGGGAGAGCTGCGCACAGGCAATCAGCGGCACTTTCAGCTCCAAAGCAATCGCCTTCAGCTGACGGCTGATTTCGCTCACCTCCAGCTGACGGTTCTCGGTCTTGCCGTCGGCGTGCATAAGGCCCAGATAGTCCACGATGATGAGGTCAAGCCCCTTGTCCATCATCAGGCGGCGGCAGCGCGAACGGAGCTGCGTTGGCGTGATGCCCGCCGTATCGTCAATGTAAACAGGGGAGTTCGACATAGGGCCGATGGATTTCGCCAGCTTTATCCAGTCCTCTTCACGCAGGGTGCCTTGGCGGACGCTCTGCATGTTGACGCGCGCGTCGGAGCAGAGCATACGCAGGGCAATCTGCTCGCGCGGCATTTCCAGCGAGAACACGGCGACGCTTTTGTTCGCGTAGAGTGCGGCGTGGGTGGCGATGTTCATCGCGAAGGACGTTTTGCCCATGGACGGGCGCGCGCCGATGATGATGAGTTCGCCGCCGTGCAGACCGGTGAGCATGTTGTCCAGCAGGGTGAAGCCGGTCGGCACGCCGGAGACGCGCCCCTTGAGCTTCGCCAGCTCCTCGATGTTGGCGTAGGTGTTGTACAGCACGTCGCGGACGTGGACGAGGCTCTCGCCGGATGCGCGGTTCATCACGATGTCGAAAATCGCCTTTTCCGCGTGTCCGAGCGTCTCCTGCAGGGGATTCTGCTGGCTGTAACACTCCTGCGAAATCTCCTGCGACGCCTTGATGAGCTTGCGCAGGGTCGATTTTTCGGCTACCAAGGTGATGTACGCCTTGACGTTCGCGGTCGTCGGCACGAAGCTCATCAGCCGCATGAGGTACTCCGTGCCGCCGATGCCTTCGAGCGTCCCGCGGCGGGTCAGCTCCGCATCGACGGTCACGAGGTCGATTGGGCGCTGCTGCTGGTGCAGGGCAACCATCGCCTCGAAGATTTCGCGGTGCGCCGGCTGATAGAAATCGTCGGTGGACAAGGCTTCCGCTGCCTGCAGCACCGCGTTTTCATCCTGCATCATCGCGCCCAGCACGGACTGCTCCGCTTCGACGCTATTGGGCGGCGTCACGCCACGAAATTCTGACATAACTTCTCCGCCAGAGGGGGTGAAGCAGCCCTCTGGATGGCTTCGCAGTCCTTTCCTTTGAAACTGGTCTTGTTTGCGGCAACCAGAGGGCTTTGCGGTCGCCCTCTGGACTCCTTCGCGTGCACTCCCATGCGTGTTGAGCTGTATTGAAACTGATTTAGTTTGTGTACTGTTCGTACCTTCCAAGCAACAATACAGCATTGTAACATGGGAGGGGACGCGCCGAAGGGGTGGAGGGGGCGATCGGAAAGCCCCCTCCTCGCCTCCGCAGAGGCGAAACCCCTGCTGCAAACAAAATCCATTATATAGGAAGAAAACCTTCCGGCAGACCGGGGGCAGCCCCCGGCGGTGACTGCCTTACTTCACCGCCGCCGCTTCCACATGCACAACCATCTTCGCGGAGATGTCCTTGTACAGGCGCACCTCAATCTCCACATCGCCGACGGCGCGGATGTTCTCGCACTTGATGTCGCGCTTGTCCACCGCAACGCCGTGCTGCGCCTTCAGCTGCTCGGCAACTTCCGCGCTCGTAATCGAGCCGTACAGCCGCCCCTGCGCGCCGCACTTCACCGACATGCTGATGACCTTGCCGCGCAGGGCGTCCGCCTGCGCCGTCGCGTCGGCACGGCGCTGGGCTTCGCGTTCGGCTTCTGCCTTGCGCATCTTCTCAACGCCCTTCATCGCGCCGGGGGTCGCTTCCACCGCCAGCTTCTTGGGGAAGAGGAAGTTGCGCGCGTAGCCATCCGCCGCATTCACAATCTGATCCTTCTTGCCAACACCCTTCACATCTTCCAGCAAAATAACCTTCATAACCTGTATCCTCCTCAAATCTTAAAAATCAGGAAAATCATCGTCTTTCTGATGGCGGTCGCTGCGCAGTTCGCGCGGGTCGCGGATTTGGTCGACGCAGCCCGCGAACATCGGCAGAATCGGCACGAACAGCACCATCAGGATGCTTAGGAACCAGCGGTGGCCGCGCGTTGCACCCGCGCGTATCATGGCGAAATTCTGCGCCGAAATGCCCTGTACCGCGAAGCTCCAGAACGCCACACTGCCCAGCAGCGAAGCCGCCAGCGCAACCGTCGCGTTCGTTGTAAACAGCTGCGCCGCACTTATAAGCAGCAGCACCGCCATGCTGATGCCCAGCGGAGTGGGCATGAACCAGCGGTCGGCGGACGGCGTGTCCTCCGCGTCGGGGAATTTGCGCCAGCACAGCAGCATCCCCAGCGAAAACGCCATAATCCCTTTGACCAGCAGGTCAGGCACGATGGATGGCAGCGTTACCTCAATCGTTGCGCGCAGGCTCCATTCCAGCTGCTGCAGCACATCCTCGGACAGCCACGGCAGCACGTTTCTGCCCGTCAGCGCCGCGAGACTTTCCAGCGCCGCCGTGCGTTTTGCATCCAGCCCCGCCAGCCCGGACACATACGCGGAATACAGCACCTGCGGGCGCGTCCGCGCGTTCATCATGACACGCAGAATGTCATAGGACAAGCCCTCATACAGATCGCCATACGCCTGATAGCGCTGAAGGAGCATCAGCAGCAGCGCAACGACGGCGGCGAAGCAAATCACCGCCCAATACATCGCCATGCGCGATTTGCGGAAGGCGCCGGGCGGCAGGAACAGCATCAGCGCGCCGCCGAAGAGCCAGACGCAGGCGGACGGAATGAGCAGTTTCGGCAGGAGGAGCAGCAGAGAGGAAAACGCGCCGATGACGAGCAGCGGGATGCTGATGCAGAGCAATGTCTGGAAGATTGGCGCGTTGCGGGTCGGCAGGGGCAGTTCCCCCGTGAGGGAGAGCAGCGAAAAGGGCATGAACAGCAGCAGAAGCACCGCCAGCGGCACGCTGCGCAGGCTGAACGTCAAAGCGAATGCGATACAGATGCCCATCATGTACCAATCGGGCTTGCCGACTTTGGCTTTGCCATACATGCTGTCCTCACCTCCTTGTGTAGGCTCATCCATCTTCCTATTGTACAGCACAATCGCCAAAAAAGCAAGCCGGGGAGGCGCGGATGCACGAAAAAAGGAAGCGCCCGTCGCAGTCGCTTCCTTTATATATGCTGATTTTTTATTCGCCGCGCACCAGCCGCTCGTGCTTTGCCAGCTCAGCCGCCAGCGCTGCCGGCAGCAGATCCCGATGCGGCTCCTCCTGCGGCACAGCCCCGCGATAGACCGCCAGCGTCCGCTGCGTCACCGTGTCCCAGTTGTGCAAATGGCAGATGTAATCCGGCGCTTCCGCCTTGTACTTTGCCACCTTCGCCGGATTCGCCAGCAAATCCGCCAGCTTTGCGCGCAAATCGTCGATATCGCCGCGGCGGAAAGTCACGCCGTGCTCCTGAACGACGGAGGCACACTCGTCGATGTCGCTTGTCAGCACGCAGCAGCCGTAGCTCATCGCCTCCATCAGCGAAAGCGGCATCCCCTCGACGTCGCTGGGCAGGACGTAGGTGTAAGCGTTGCTGTACAATTCCGCCAGCAGCTGCCCCTGCACAAAGCCGAGGAACATCACGCGGTCGTCGTCCTTTGCCATTTCGCGCAGCTCATCGCAATACGCCTGTGAGTCGGACGCGCCGCCCGCAATGACCAGCTTCTTGTCCGTCGGCAGATGCTTGTACGCCTCAATCAGGTAATGCTCGCCCTTTTCCGGCACGATGCGCCCCAGATAGAGGATGTAGTTGTCCTTTTCCAGCCCGTACTGGCGAATCAGCTCCGGCGCGCACGGCTGGAAGCTCGGCACGCCGTTGGGAATCAGCAGCGTCTCGCGCCCATAGGTGTTCGCAAAATACTGCTTCATGCCGTCGCTCAGCACAATCAGCTCATCCGCGTGGCGAACCGCCATCTCCTCGCCCAGCTTGATGCACCTGGACGCAATGCCGTTTTGCCATTTCGCGCGCGTCCAGTCCAGCCCGTGTACCGTCACGATGACGCGCTTGCCCATCAGCTTCGGCAGCCAGCAGAACAGCGCCGGCCCTTCCGCGTGCACATGCACCACGTCATAATTGCCCAATGCCGCGCGCAGGCAGCCGAAGAAACTTGCGGAAAGCGCCGCCAGCCCCTTCTTCTGGATGGTCGGTACATACTTCAGGCTGATGCCGTTGCAGCTTTCGGGCTTCGGCTGCTGCTTGTCGGTTCGGTTATAGCACGTCACGGAATGCCCCTGCGCCACCATGCGCTTGGCCAGTTCGCCCACCACAACCTCGATGCCGCCATCGCGGGACGGTACGCGCTTATGTCCAAGCATGGCAATTTTCATATACTTCCGAGCCATCCCTTGCAGCCTCCTTTGTTGCTTGAAATTTCCCTTTATGCGGGGGAGGGAACCCCCATCAGCAGCCCCGATGCGTTTCGTTGTGCGTTTCGGTGTCATCTGATGCGCTAATCATACCACACACATGGGTTAATTGAAACGAAGTTACATCAGTTTTCCGAAATTCTTTCGATATTCCGAGCGATTCCGAAAGCTTTCAGGAAATTTCAGGAAAATCAGCAGCGATTTTTCACAAAATGACCTGCCCATTCGCGTCTGTTTTTAACCGAAAACGATATACTTGCGGTTCAAAAAAACAGTGTTATTTTATGTGTAAGAAAATCGTGTAACCACACGAAAAAACAGGTTACATGGCGCAATGACATGCCGCGCGGACGAACCCTGTCATTTTATCCGCTAAATTGCCATATTTATGCTGGTCACTCTTGACATGTTGATTTTTGTCAGGTATAATTTACATATGAACAGCATCGGTGCAGCGCCTCTGGTGGATGCTGTCCGCAGCAATGGGTGTAGCCGGACGAATAGGGGAGGAGAGAAACCATGAAAACGAGTTGGCTCAATGGAAGCAAACGAATCCTGTCAGCACTGCTGATTGCGGCGGCACTGATGTTTGGCTGGACGCCGCTGGGGGAAGGGAAGGCGCTGGCGGCGACGGATAAGGGGAAACAGTTCGCGGATGCGGCGATGCTGTTTGCGAAGACGGAAGCGGCTTACGCGCGGGAAATCTACAAAACGGACGAGGATACGGATACACCGTTTTTTACCGGCCAATTTTGGTGCGCAGCATTTGTTTCTGTCATTGCTCGCCAGCTTAACATCAACACGAGTATCATTCCGGATTCGGCGGGTGCTGCAAGTTTTGCAACAACTACGTCGTCATTTCATCCGATGCTGAATCCTTCAAAGTATTCAGCGTATTCTGGGTATTCTAAATATCAGTCGCGCTACAATGCAGATTTGGCGACTTATGGAAGTAATCTCTATACACCGCAGGTTGGCGATATCGTGGTGATAAATGAGTATACGTCGAAGGACGGCACAGCAATCAAAGTAGGATGGCAACATGTGGGTATTGTGACTCGTGTAAATACAAGCACGAAAAAGATAGATTTCGTCAGCGGAAGCTGGGGCTATTGCCGCTGCGTAGAAAGCAAAAACTATAACTACAAACCGGGGGTGGCTACATCAGTAAATTTCAATAATACTACGCTGCATTATGGTATTCTCGGCTTCTTCCATCCGGATTGGAGCAAAGTTTCCAATTTGAAGAGCGTGGCGGCAATTGAAAGCATTTCACTGTCATCGGATGCTGATGGTGCAATTGCAAATGGTACTACCATTATTATGGCGCTGGATGAACAAAGAAAAATTTTGCCGTCAGTCACGCCTGCCAATGCAATTTGGAATCCGGCGGGGGATATTTATCGCTTCTATGGTTCGTCTGGCTCAAAAAAAACATCAACCGTTGCAGCAGATAAAGACTTTACAGGTCTCTACTGGAAGAGCAGCGACCCATCCATCGTCAAGGTTGACCGCAACACGGGACTTCTGACGGCGGTCAAAAACGGCACGGCGACCATCACGGTTTACGCGATTGCGGACGGCAAGCGCACGCGCGCAACCGCTGTCAAGACGAGCTTCGACGTGTATGTAGACAGCAACCTGCCCGTCACGCGCGAATGGTATCCCTACGAAACGCAGAAGAACATCGAACTGCGCACAACCCCGACGTACAGCAGCAGCAACCTCTATGGAACGATTTTTGCAGGGACGGAATTGCAGATTGACCTGCTGCATGTGACCAAGGCAGTCGTGAACAGCAAGACGTACTGGTATGCGCCGGTGCAGCTGAACGATGATGAGGTAGTCTACTGCGACATCAGCGACCAGTCGGTGATTCGTCCGATGCGTGCGCCGAGCGGGAACGACTGGTGGAAGTATAAGGTTGTTTGGAAAAATGGTGTGAATATTCGCTCTTTCGCCAACTCTTATCCGACAACAAACATTGTCACAAAGATTCCGACGAATGATACGGTTGAACTTGACCTCAACCACACTGTCACCGAGCCGAAGTTTGGCGACACATGGGCGTTTGCGCGCTATCAGCAGTCCGATGGTTCGTACGTCTACGGCTGGTGCATCGAGAGCGATCCGGACTATACGCAGAGACAGGAACGCGTGGAACAGTTCTGGTATGGTTATGTTCCGAGTCAGGGCTGCGTGGTGTACGTTTACCAAGCGCAGGACATTGACAGCAATATTGTGGCGGCGTATACGTCGGATGACTATGTCCAGCTGGAATTTAACAACACGTATCGCGACAACAGCGGTCATTTCTGGGCTGCTGCGGCGGACAATCTTGGCAATGAAATAGGCTATGTTGACCTGAACGCGGCGCGTTCGTCGAGCGGAACAATCATCATGTATCCGTCGGTTGCATTCATTTCTGCAACGGAACAGCATTACGCCGAGGTGAAAAGCACAAGCGGAATTGTTGCAAAGGTCACGCCGTTTGATTCAGCGCCAACGGTATTTACGCTGCCTAATGGAGCGACGTTCTGGCATGGCGAACTGGCTACTTATACGGATGCAGCGGGACAGCAGTGGATCCCGATTTATGGACAGCGCTATTTCGATGGATACGAATGCTGCGGCTGGATTAAAGCTGACGAAGCCTATTCGGATGTGAGACAATATGCTGAGTATGTGCGGTCGTACTCCGTAAATGGCAAGACGTACAAACTCTTTGACGGTCCGATGTCTTGGAGTGATGCGCTCAGCATGGCGGTTGATATAGGCGCAAGCAACCATGCAGTCAATCAGACGCTTGCCATGATTCGCAATGATGATGAAACGGAAGCAGTGCGGGTTCTGCTGGGCAGTGGCAACATTGACTATGCATGGCTGGGTGCTTATTCTTCGGATGGCTTGAACTGGACGTGGATGGATGGTTCGCCGATGAACTATAACCAGTGGATGTCAGGATGCCCCAGCGAATGGCCTGAAAGTAGACTTGCAGCCTATTGCAGCGGTGAATGGACACGCTTCTCGGATGCGCCGCAGATGGCGGTTCAGGGCTTCATCACCGAGCAGTTCACGGGCATCGGGCTGCCGCAGGTGAAGCTGCCCGCGTCGACGTTCTATGTGGATGACGAGGCGTTCGTGGGCAACAGCACGATTCAGGCGGTCGTTGCGCCGGATGGATTGCAGGTCATTGGCACGCGCGCCTTCGCGGACTGCGCGAACCTGAAGTGCATCACCCTGCCGGACTCCGTGTCCTACATCGCAGAGGACGCGTTCGAGAACACGCCGGATGTCGTCATCTTCGCCAGCGTCGGCAGCTACGCGTGGCAGTGGGCGGAGGAGCAGGGCATCCCGCACGGCACGCCGTACACCGAGTAAAATCCAAGCAAATAAAACAGGCGCAGCTCTTCCGTAGTGGAGGAGCTGCGCCTGTTCGTATGGCAATATGGCGGAAAAGAAACGCTTATTCTTCCGGCAGAAATTTGTACGGGATGTTATGGTCAACTGCGTACTGCGAGGCATAGGAACGCTGCGGAACGATGAGCGTCAGGTTTCGGCAGCCATCAAAAGCGTTATCTGCAATGTAGGTGATGGAGCGCGAAAGGGTGAGTTCCGTCAGCGAAATGCAGTAAACGAATGATTTTGCACCAATGCTTGTTACCGTTTCGGGAAGCTCCAGCGTTTCCAGTGCTTCGCAGTCGTAGAAGGTATAATCCGGAATGCTGGTCAGCCCGCTGGGCAGCTTCACGGAGGTAAGGAATAGTGCCGTATCAAAAACTCCTTCGCCGAGTTCTGTCACAGAATCGGGCAGTATGATTTCGCGCACAGGGGCTGCATAAAATGCATATGGCCCGATAGATTCCACCGATGCCGGGATGATGACTTCAGAAAGCGCGGAGCGTGAAAAGACGGCTCTGCCAATTACCTTAAGGGAAGCGGGCAGTTTGATGGTGCGCAGCGAGTGACAGGCAATAAAAGCACCATAAGAGATGGTTGTAATTGAATCGGGCAGAGAAACGTCCTCCAGCGAACTGCATTGGGCAAACGCAAACTCGCCGATTTCGGTTACGGAATCTGGAATGATGACTGATTTCAGATTTTCGCACCATCGAAAAGCTTCCTCATCAATGATACGGATGCCGTTTGGCACGGTGAAGGTCGTCAGCGAGGAATCAACGCTGTGCAGAACATCATCCGTCGTCTCTTCAGCGAAAGCGGCAGGAGACGCAGAAAGAGCGCTGGCAAGCAGAAGGGACAAAAGAAAGCGGGACTTTTTCATAAGGATACTCCTTTCAAAGCAAGCGTATGGGAAATATTCCTTTCATATTCCATTATACAGCAAATCGTGGAAAAGTCAACCGATAATTTACAGAAAAAATTGCGGCTTCGCGCAAAAAATCCGCCCAATCCCCCTTGACAAACCGCTTTCCATGTGCTACAATATCCACGTTTGAAGCAGAGGCTTGCCCGTCTCTCACCTTGCGCGGCGTATGCTGCCGGGTTCACAGACTTTTTCCCTTTCAGGCGGATTCCGCCGAAAAAGGCGCAAAGTGCATGTCAGCGACGGGTGGAGTCACCCGCCGCTTTTTCTGTGGTATGGAGCAGAAAACGCTGGCTTCAACGAAAATTGGGAGGTGTATGGACATAGCACTCGATCTGATGATCAATGAGGAAATCCGCGACCGGGAAGTCCGCCTGATTGACGAAAACGGCGAACAGCTCGGCGTCATGCCAACAGCCAAGGCGATGGAGCTGGCGGAAGAGCGCGGCCTCGACCTCGCCAAAATCCAGCCCACGGCAAAACCGCCGGTCTGCAAACTGCTGGACTATGACAAGTACCGCTACGAACAGTCGCGGCGCGAACGCGAAAACCGGAAGAATCAGCGGGTCGTCGAAACCAAGGAGGTTCAGCTGTCCGCCACCATCGAGGAGAACGACGTTCTCACGAAGGCGAAAATGGCGCAGAAGTTCCTTCAGGGTGGCGATAAGGTGAAGGTGTCCATCCGTTTCCGTGGCCGCCAGATCACCCATAGCGAAATCGGCATGAAGGTCATGCAGGACTTCGCGGCTCGCTGCGCCGAGGTTAGCTCGGTGGAGCGCCGTCCCATGATGGACGGCCGTCATATGATTATGATCCTGGCCCCCAAGGCGGCAAAGGCTTCCTTCGCTGAAAAGAAGGCTGCCCGCGAAAACGCCAAGGGGAATCAAGAACAGGAATAAAACGGCTATCGCAGCTTGCCTGCGCCCCGTTTTATCAGCATTGGAAGGAGGACTACACCATGCCTAAGCAGAAGTCTCACCGTGGTGCTGCCAAGCGCTTTTCCTTTACCAAGACCGGTATCGTGAAGCATAAGCAGATGAACGCAAACCATCAGGTTCGCCTCAAGACCACCAAGCGCACCCGTCACCTGCGCGCTGACGGCATTGTGGACAACGCGGCGGAAGCCAAGACCATCCACAAGCTGCTGCCCTACAAGTAATTAAGCCCATTCGCTGGCAAGGAGGATACTCACAATGGCACGTATTAAGAGATCTGTGAACGCTCTGAAGAAGCGCCGCAAGGTCATGAAGCTGGCAAAGGGCTACTGGGGTGCAAAGTCCAAGCAGTACCGCGCCGCGTCCGAACAGGTTGCTCGTTCCCTGCGCTATGCCTTCAAGGGCCGCAAGCTGCGCAAGCGTGATTTCCGCTCCCTGTGGATCACCCGTATCAACGCCGCTGCTCGCCTGAACGGCATGAGCTATTCCACGTTCATCAATGGCCTGAAGAAGCACAACATCACCGTCAACCGCAAGATTCTCGCGGATCTGGCTGTGAACGATGCGGCTGCCTTCACCAAGCTCGTGGAAATCGCCAAGGCGTAATTGTCGCCCAAGCGTTTCATAGCATAAACTCGTCCGATGTTGAAACCGTGTTTCAGCGCCGGACGTTTTTTTGCCCTTTTTTCCGCAAAAGGGCGTTTGCGGCACTTGCTGGTGGCATAGGTGTCGTTCTTCCCAAACAGGACATTTGCATAGTTCCAGAGGGCAATGGAAACGGACGAAGTCCGCGATCGCCCTCTGGACTCCTTCGGTGCCCTTCTCCGCAGCAGTGCGGTGGCGCTACTTGGGGGTACGAATGGTTCACAAACTATAACTACTTTCGGTACAAATCAAGTAACATGGGAGTGACCGGCCGAAGGTTTCCAAAGGGCGATCGGAAAGCCCTTTGGTCGCCTCCGCAGAGGCGAAACCCCTGCGACAATCGTGGAGAACATTAGGGAATTAGGAGATTCGAGGAAAGCAAAAATGCTCAAAAAGTACATTACCGACCTGAAACACGAATTCTCCGGCTACAACGCCGGCAAACTCCTCAAGGACATCCTGAGCGGCATCACGGTGGCGGCGGTGGCCGTGCTGTTCGCGGTGGTGGCGGTGCTGCTGTATACCGGGAACCTGACCCGTCAGGTGACGAATATGCTGGTGCCCGTGGCGGTGTACATCGTCATGGCGGTGTCGCTGAATCTGGTGGTGGGCCTGCTGGGCGAGCTGAGCCTGGGCCACGCGGGCTTCATGTCCGTGGGACTGTTCTCCGGCTGCCTGGTATCCATCGCGCTGGCGAATACGGCGCTGCCGCTGGCGGTGCGTCTGCCGGTGAGCATGCTGGCCGGCGGCCTGGTGGCGGCGGTGTTCGGCCTGCTGGTGGGACTGCCCGCCCTGCGGCTGCGGGGCGACTATCTGGCCATCGTGACGCTGGCCTGCGGCGAGATCATCAAGAATGTCATCACCAATCTGAACTTCACCGGCGGCGCGCTGGGACTGAACACCACCGCTATCTACGCCGGAGCGAAGGAGCTGCTGCCCTACGGCGCGGTGCTGGTGCTGCTGACGGTGGCGGTGATGCTGAACCTGAAGCGCTCCAAGTACGGGCGGGCCATCATGGCCATCCGGGACAACCGCATCGCGGCGGAGTCCGTGGGATTGAACGTGACGTGGTACAAGCTGGCGGTGTTCGTCATCGCGGCGTTCTTCGCCGGGTGCGCCGGTGTGCTGTACGGTCACTCGCTGGCCAACATCAAGGCGGCCGCCTTCGACTACAACATGTCCATCGAGATACTGGTCATCGTGGTGCTGGGCGGCATGGGCAGCGTACCCGGCTCGGTGGTGTCCGCCATCGTGCTGACGGTGCTGCCGGAGGCCCTGCGCGAGGTGGCGGACTACCGGATGCTGGTGTACGCCATCGTGCTGATCCTGGTGATGCAGGCCACCAACAACCCCACCATGAAGCGGTTCTTCGGCGCGATGCGTGAAAAGCTGACGCCGGGAGGAAAGGAGCGTGCGGCGCTGTGAGCGGGAAAACGAAATTGGTGAAGCGGCCCTCCTCGGTGCTGCTGCCGGAGCGGGACATCGACAAGTCCCCGGTGCTGGAATGCGTGGGGCTGGGCGTGACCTTCGGCGGTCTGAAGGCGGTGGAGGATTTCGACCTGACCATCGGCCGCACGGAGATCGCCGGACTCATCGGCCCCAATGGGGCGGGAAAAACCACCGTATTCAACCTGCTGACAAAGGTGTACCAGCCCACAGCGGGCGCCATTGTGCTGGACGGCAAGGACACCCACAGCATGACCACAGCCCAGGTGAATAAGGCCGGCATCGCCCGGACCTTTCAGAATATCCGTCTGTTCCATCAGATGAGTGTGCTGGACAATGTAAAGGCAGGACTTCACAATCATGATAAATACAGCCTTTTTACAAGTATTGTACATACTCCGAAATACTTTAAGGTTGAGAAAACCATGAATGAGGAAGCAATGAAGCTTCTTAAAGTGTTTGATCTGGACAAAGAGGCAGATATCCTTGCATCCAATCTTCCTTATGGTAAACAGAGAAAGCTGGAGATTGCCAGAGCACTGGCAACAAAGCCGAAGCTTCTTCTTCTGGATGAGCCGGCTGCAGGTATGAACCCCAATGAAACTGAGGAACTGATGGATACCATCCGTTTTGTTCGTGATAACTTTGATATGACCATTCTTCTGATCGAGCATGATATGAAGCTGGTTTCAGGTATCTGTGAGGAGCTGACTGTACTGAACTTCGGTCATGTTCTGAGACAGGGCAAGACTTCAGATGTGCTTCATGATCCGGAAGTTATCAAGGCATATTTGGGCGAATAAGGAGGGCGCGCATATGGCAATGTTAGAAATAAG
>OIXQ01000531.1_pt1 | contig 16909 bp, 14 predicted proteins | sample 1587791 | NCBI WGS metagenome assembly OIXQ01 (sample SAMN03283273) | human gut metagenome | biome: human-associated habitat; material: feces | host: Homo sapiens | place: Peru | collected 2012
CAAGGAGTCTTGATGAAGATTGCCGAGAAAGGCTTTATTGATGCCTCTATAGCTGATTCTTTTGCAGCAGAAGAAGTAATGAATCCTGACCGTTTCGTCAGCCTATTGTACTACTATGGAATGTTGACTATTGGAGGAACCGACCTTGATGCACTTCATCTCGTCATTCCCAACAACACCATCCGCAAGATGTATTACGACTTTCTGGTAGAACAGTTTCAGACATTGCATAGCCTGGATCTCAATGACTTATCAGCAATGTACCGTAAGGCAGCACAAGAAGGAGAATGGCAACCTCTATTTGAATATCTTTCCAGTTCATATTGGAAAGACAGCAGCATCAGAAATACATAGCAGATACAAATATTCAAAGTCTATCCGCAGGAACACAACTTCACGGAATATACCTCATATTCCAGCAAGGTAATGCGACAAAGATAGGAGAAATATAAAATATCTGAATCAAAACAAAATAAATCAGATATTTTTGCATTATATATATAAATACACATATAATATAATTGCTTACGTCTGCAATTGCTATATCAAAAAGCAAGCAATATATTTGCAGTAAACACAAACGATTCAACATGTTTCAAGAAGAAAGTCAAGACATAGAATACAAAGAAAGTTGGAAAGACGAATACCTCAAATGGATATGCGGCTTTGCCAATGCACATGGCGGAAGAATCTTCATTGGAATCAATGACGAAAAGGAAGTTGTCGGCATCAAGAACAGCAAACAACTTATGGAAGACATTCCCAACAAGATTGTCACGACATTGGGAATTGTGTCCGATGTCAACCTTCACCACCAAGGCTGCCTTGACTATATTGAGATCTGTGTAGAATCAAGCAATATACCGATCTCCTACAAAGGCATATATCACTACCGATCAGGTTCCACTAAGCAAGAACTCAAAGGTGCCGCACTCCAGCACTTCATTCTTAAGAAAATGGGACGTTCATGGGATGACCTCATCAACGAGCGTGCCACCCTTGACGATATAGATCCAAAAGCAATAAAATACTTCTTACGAAAGGCTGTAGATGCCGAACGTATGCCTGTGGAATCACTAAACGATACTCCAGAGGAAGTTTTGGACAATCTCCACTTAATAGAAGATGGCAAATTGAAAAATGCCGCCATTTTGCTTTTCGGCAAAGAACCAGCAAGATTCTTCACATGTGCCGATTTTCGCTTAGGTCGCTTTATCCAAGATGATACCGATTTAATATTTCAAGACATCGTGGAAGGAAATATCATACAGATGGCAGACCGAGTAATGGAAACTCTAAAATCAAAGTACCTCATCTCCCCCATCCATTATGAAAGCATGCAGCGTATAGAGCCTTTGGAAATTCCAGAGAAAGCCTTGCGCGAAGCTCTATATAATGCCATCATACACAAAGATTATACAGGCGTACAGATACAGATGAAAGTCTTCAACGATCACATTTGGCTTTGGAACGATGGCAACCTACCGGAGAACTATACAGTTGAGACATTACTCCACAAGCATACTTCGAAGCCCCGTAATCTCAACATAGCCAACGCTTTTTACAAGGCAGGTTTCATCGAATCGTGGGGACGAGGCATTGGTATCATTCAAGCAGGCTTCAAGAATGCAGGACTACCTGCACCAAAATTAGAGGCTACAATGGGCGGTGTGCTCGTTGTCATGCCAAGAGGATGCCAAAAAACAAATGAGACTGTAAAGGATACCGCCACCCGACAAGTACCCGACAAGTACCCGACAAGTACCCGACAAGTACCCGACAAGCTCAGAGGGTAGCAAAGTACTCTTACAGGTTATAGGCATCCATACATTTTCTATTAAAGAAATAATGGCATTTCTTAAGCTTAAAGACAGAGAGAACTTTATGGTAAATTATCTTATTCCTGCCATCAAGAAAGGATATATTACCCCTCTCTACCCGAACTCACCTCATCATCCTAAGCAGAAATACTTGCTTACAGAGAAGGGAAAGGAACGTCTTGAAAGAGAAGATAGCAAACATTTCACAAAATAACAGCATATGTATACCAATTATATAATAAAATAATGACTATATTATGGATTTACATACATTAATACAAGCACAGATGGAGCTGATGGGCAACGACCAACCAGTTGCTTCTTGCGGTCTTCACGGTGCTACAAGAAGAGACGTAATAGAACAAGCAATTGAATATCTCCAAAAATCATTAGCCAACACCGAACGCGACGAGCCTTCCGGATATGGCTATCGCATAAATGTAGAGATATTCAAGAAAGGGAAGCCAAGATTCTAATCACAGCAAATCCCAACACAAGACTTTAAGAAAATCCGCAAGGAAGGCTTTGCTTTTTATGACTTGGAGAGCGAATGGACATCCTCATCCAAACTTCTAACTACATCTACATCATAGAATGTAAATTAGACGGAGGTGCCGAAGAAGCTCTGCAACAAATAAAAGAAAAGAACTATGCAGCTCCTTTCGCAATGGACAAACGAAAAGTAATCACACTCGGCATCAACTTCTCAAGCAAGACAAGAGGTGTAGAAAATTGGAAGGTGGGATAATTCAGGCATTGTTTTATTTTAGACTATTGCGAAATAAAAGACGACAGAGATTGGAGAGATATAAACATTAGCAAGGCGAGCGGAAGAAATCAAAGTCTTCCGCTCGTTTTTATATCATACACAAATTCATCCTCTATTCATCACTTCGTCTTATTTTTCTTCCATTCATTGCATTTTTCCACTGAAAGAGGGATAAAAAGAAAAATATCTTTGCTCAAACAAAATAAATGAGATGTTTTTCCATTATATATATAAAATAGATATATTAAAATGATGAAAAAGATAATGCTCGTATTTGGAACCCGCCCAGAAGCCATCAAGATGGCTCCTTTGGTAAAGGCATTCCAAGAAAAGAAAGACGAATTTGAAACTATCGTCTGCGTGACAGGACAACACCGTGAGATGCTTGATCAAGTTTTACACCTATTTGACATCAAACCAGATTACGACCTAAACATTATGAAACAAGGTCAGGACTTGTATGATATTACATCACGAGTTCTGCTTGGCATGCGTGATGTTTTTAAAGTCTGCCATCCAGACATACTATTTGTCCATGGTGACACTACTACAAGTACAGCAGCTGCACTTGCAGGTTTTTATCAACAGATACCAGTTGCACATATTGAAGCTGGTTTAAGAACCAATGATATATATAGTCCATGGCCTGAAGAAATGAATAGACAAATCACAGGACGTATTGCTACTTATGATTTTTCGCCAACACAACTGAGCCGTGAGAATCTGCTTAAGGAGAATGTTGACGACAAAAAAATTACAGTTACAGGAAACACTGTCATTGATGCACTGCATTGGGTAACATCAAAAATAAAAAATGACAAGATTCTTAACGAACAACTTATTAAAGATTTGAAAGTAAAAGGCTATAATACTCAACGACTGAATGACAAAAAGCGCCTTGTCTTGATTACTGGTCATAGAAGAGAAAACTTCGGAGATGGTTTCCTGCATATATGTAATGCCATCAAGGACTTAGCTGCAATGCATCCGGATGTAGATTTCGTATATCCAATGCATCTCAATCCTAATGTCAGAAAACCTATTCACGAAGTTTTCGGGGAGGACTTAAGCAATCTTGGCAACATTTTCTTTATTGAACCGTTAGAATACCTCATGTTTGTTTTTTTGATGGAAAAAGCAGACATAGTTCTTACTGATAGCGGCGGTATACAAGAAGAGGCTCCAGGATTAGGAAAACCTGTACTCGTAATGCGAGATACAACAGAACGCCCTGAGGCCGTGGAAGCAGGAACAGTGAAACTGGTAGGAACCGATTACCAAGCCATCATTGACAACGTATCTCGCTTATTGACAGATACTACCGAATATGAAAAAATGAGCAAAGCCAATAATCCTTATGGAGACGGAAAGGCTTGTGAAAGAATCATCAATAAGATATTGACAATTAGAGATTAAATTACATCATCTCGGCTTACTTTAATTCTTAGAATTTAGAGTAAGCTGAGATACTCATAAAAATGATTATTTATAGGCTACGTAAATAGAAAAAGAAGTTTTCGTCTAAGTCATTGAAATAATTTAGAAAACTTGGTACCAACTATTTCTTTTAGTAGTATAAAAAACATCCAAAACAAATCTGATTATTGGTATCATCAGACTATAATATAAGGAATAATGATATTCAACTCTTTTAATTTTATCATCTTATTCCCGTTTATTTTTTTGCTGTATTATGCAATACCAGCAAAATATACGAAAGCGCGGAACTCGTATTTGCTTATAGTAAGCTATCTGCTTTACTTGCAGTGGAAACCCATCTATGCCTTAATTTTGTTAGGCATAACGCTTGTGACATATTATATTGCTTTACTGATTACAAATAATACTCAGAAAAAAAAACGAAAAACTTTGATTTCGTTTGGAGTAATACTATCATTACTTCCACTTACATTCTTTAAATATTTCAATTTCATCAATGAATGTATTAGCGAAGGCTTATCAGTAATAGGCCTTAACTTTAATTTACCAGGTCTTAATTGGGCTATTCCTATTGGCATATCATTTTATACATTCCAGGCTTTGGGATATATGTGGGATGTTTACTACAAACGCCAAGAAGCAGAACATGATTTTCTTACGTATGCACTTTTTGTCTCTTTCTTCCCAAGCATATTATCTGGTCCTATCAACAAAGCATCGTTAATCATTCCACAAATAAAACAACTACGTCCATACTTTGATTATAACAAGGCAGTAATAGGACTGAAAATGTTATTATGGGGCATGTTCCTGAAAGTTGTTGTTGCTGATCGAGTTGCACTCTATGTTGATACAGTTCTCCCAGACTACAAAAACTATACTGGCTTATCTTGTTTTTTGGCTAGTATTCTATATTCTATTCAGATATATGCTGACTTTGCAGGTTATTCCATGATGGCTATTGCTGTAGGAAAGATACTTGGATTCGAACTGACAGAGAACTTCCAACGACCATATTTGGCTGTTAGTGTCACTGATTTTTGGCATCGTTGGCATATATCACTATCTTCTTGGCTTAAAGACTATGTCTATATTCCAATGGGAGGTAGTAGATGCTCAAGATTATGCAACTATAAAAATATATTTGTTACATTTCTCATTAGCGGCATTTGGCATGGAGCAAATTGGACATTTATCATTTGGGGCTGCTTACATGGAATATACCAAATCATTGAAAAAGCACTTGGAGAGCAAAAGTGCAAATATGGACATTTGGGAAAATTCTTCAAGATAAGCATAACTTTTTTACTCATCAATTTTGCATGGATTATTTTCCGAATGCCAACAATGGCTGATGCGTACGGAATAATTGGAAGAATTTTCAATACGAATTTACCTATGACTGTTTATATAGATCTTATACCTAATTTTCCATTTACCTTGTTAGGTATTGGATTATTAATCGTAAAAGATATTCGAGACGAGTTTATGCCCAACAGATTTCTTGTATTAAACAGCAAATCAACATTTGTAAGATGGGGGACTTATATTTCATTAATCGTTTTGATAATGATTACAGGCGTTTTTGGTGCAGATCAATTCATTTATGCAAATTTCTAAAGTTATGAAAAAATTTATTTATAAAATTTGCTTACTTTTTTTACTCGTCATTCTTTTTGACGTAGTTTTTGGATTAGTCATGGGAAAGATCTCTAAGGATATAGACCTTGGAGGTGTTGGCAGGGATAATTATATTTGCGACAAAGTAACTGATGATATTGTAATTTTTGGTTCTTCAAGGGCAGAACATCATTATAATACTCAAATGATGTCTGACACAATAGGAGTACCTTGCTATAACTGTGGTGAAGAAGGGTGTGGAATCATACTGGCTTATGGCAGACTACTCATGATGTTAGAAAGATATCATCCACAAACAATAATATATGATATAACACCTGATTTTGATTACCTAAAAGGTAAAGACAATCATCAGTATTTATATAGATTAAAACAGCACTATAACAGACCAGGAATAGACAGCATATTTTGGGACATCGATCCAAAAGAAAAATACAAAATGATAAGTGGCATGTATAGACACAACTCTTCTTTTCTTCAGAATCTCATAGTCTATTTATTGCATATATCAACAGAAACAGGAATTAGAGGTTTTATACCTTTAAACAATGAGATGGACCCAATGAAAACAAGAGGAAAGAATTTTATTGCAGATGATTCAAGAAAAGGATATATGTATGACCCCCTCAAACTTTCGTACATAAATAAGTTTACACATAAGGCTAAAGATATAAATTTGGTATTTGTCATATCTCCAATGTGGTACAAGCAAGATTCTTTAGTATTTGAACCTATAAAAAAAATATGTAAGGAAAGACAGATACAGCTGATAAATTTTTCAAATAATCCGAAGTATCTTTTTAAGAATAAATATTTTGCAGATGGTACACACCTCAATGCAAGAGGAGCAGATGAATTCACCAAGGATATAATAAAAGAACTTAGAAAGCGAAAGCTTATAAGATAAATTCACATCATTATGCATCTTTAGAAAGTATATCAAAGTACAATTTAAGTAAAAAGCTACTTTTAATTAACAAACAATGAACTTTTAACACTTAAAATATTGGATACTTCAAAAAAAAATGCTTACTTTTGCATTTATAATGGTTACTCTATGAAAGATGTTTTATTGTTATTAACAATTAAGAAATATTTAGAGGCTATATTCTACCCTTTTGAGGTAGAAAACATAAAATTAGTAATTTATAAATTAATTATAACAAATAAAAATTTAAGGCAAAAAAATGGAACAAAGCAAAGATATTATAGATTTAACAGAAATCTACAAACAACTTAAAAAGAAGAGAAAGATTTTCTTCATCGTTTTACCGATTACATTTGCATTGTCCTGCTTATGGATATTTCCTGAGCCACGCTTTTATAAATGCGAAGTAACTCTTGCGCCAGAAATGACTGGCGAGGATATAGCTGGTGGATTAAGTTCCATTGCCTCACAATTTGGAGTAAACATCGGTGGCACGAATGGCTCTGATGCAATTTATCCAACTTTGTATCCAGACGTAATGAGTTCAAATGAATTCATAATCAACTTATTAGGTATAAAAGTAAAGACACAGGACAACAAAGTTAATACTGATTACTATACATACATGACCAAATACCAAAAGGGAAATTGGCTAAAAAGACCATTTAATCAATTAGGCAAAGCGATTGTAGGGATTTTTGTATCTAAAGACAATACTTCCCCAAAAACAAAGAAAGATCATAAACTTAATGCCTTCCAAATGTCCAAAAAGGAATATGATTTAGTAGAAGGAATTAAATCAAAAATAAAATGTGATGTAGATAAAAAAACAGATGTCATTACGATATCTGTACAAGATCAAGACCCTTTAGTTTGTGCTATCATTGCAGACTCAGTGCGTCAACATCTTCAAGCATTCATTACAAACTATAGAACTACAAAAGCCCGAATTGACGTTGAGCACTATACACAACTTGCAGAAGATGCTAAAAGGCAGTATGATAAAAGTGTAGCTGTATATAGTTCTTATTGTGATGCCAATCAAGACGTGCAACTTCAGTCTTTCATTTCCAAAAGAGATGAAATGGAAAATGAAATGCAGTTGAAGTTTAACACTTATAGTGCCATGCGTACACAATTAGAGGCAATGAAAGCAAAATTACAAGAAAAGACTCCAGCCTTCACAACATTACAAAATGCTTCGGTTCCTATAAAACCTGCTGGACCTAAACGAATGATATTCGTATTGGGCATGTGCGTTATGTCGATGTTTGTTACAGCTTTCTGGTTAATACGAAAAAGCATATTCGTCAAAAAAGCAGAATAATTAAGAAAAATCATGTTCTTCTTAAATATTAAGAAAATACCATTAACTTACAAAAGGGTTTCCTTGCGCATCAACTTGCGTGAGATGACAGTTATACCCTTTTGTATGATTTTCTGTCAGGTTATATCTATGTCCATGGCATTGCCCGATATAGGAGCGCAAACTTTGTCATACGTAAACTTTGCATGTTTTATGGCAAGTTTTATTTTTATGCTTGCTTTGTATCTACATGCAGCACAAATGACAAGGTTTGGATTATTGCATTTTTTACTAATGTTAACGCTTATTTTTTCAACAGTCATCAATAATATAAATGTTAAAACAGCAATATATCAATCATTCTATGTTTGGCAAACTTTAATCATCTTTAATTATTACAAAATTCATACAGAAAAGATTATCAAATTTTTCGCAATATCATTATCTTTTTGTGTATATGCAAACTTGGCACATTTAATCACCCATCCTACACTATGGATGGTTGAAACTGGCAAAGAAGGTGCTGGTTATTTACTGGGCAACAATTATAACCAAATGGGCTGTAGGCTCATCATCGCACTCGGAACAAACATATTATGCATTAAATATAATAAGATTTGGCGATTCAATTACATAGCAACAACTATATGCGCCATAGTATCTTTATTCATGGTAGGTTCTATGACATCACTTAGTATGATTATCCTTTTTACTTTATATACATTAATACCCTTTGCTAAGTTAAAGAAGAATATATTGATAACTACATTTATCATCTTCATTCTTTTTCAATTTTTCGTTGTATTCAACGGACGCGGTTTAGAAAACAGCGACCTTGCAAGATATTTAGTAGAGGATGTATTACATAAAGATTTAACATTTACACATAGAACATATTTATGGGATGCAGCTCTAAAAATAATTCCAAAGTCACCAATATGGGGGTATGGATTAGTAGAAGGAGAATGGTACAAAGTGCATATGAGTTCAATAGCTATGGGACCACATAATTTCATCTTAGCGGTTCTTTTAAACGGAGGAATTATTCTTCTTATATTCTATTCCATTATATGTGGGTATTCAATAAATTCAATTCGTCCATATTTCAAAGATACAGAAGTAAAGAACTTGATTTTTTCAACAATATGCTTATGGATAATGGCATTAATGGAAATGTTCCCATATACTATTATGCTCTATCCATTGGCTTTAATATATAATTATCAGAATATAAAAACAAAACCATAAATTTCATAAAAAAATGAATACAATAAATTTCATAAAAAAAATAATTCCAGCTATTATAAAAAAAACATATAGTAACTACCATACAAAATATCTTTTAACACATCCTAAATATGCAATAGGATACTATCTCAAAAACAATACAGGAATAAAAATGGATTTCAAACATCCTACAGACCTTAACCAGAAAATAAATTGGTTGAAATTGTATGGTGATACTAGTCGTTGGCCCATGTTGGCTGATAAATGGGCCGTAAGACATTTCGTAGAAGAACAGGGGCTCGCAGATATTCTTGTCAAAAACTATGGTCATTGGAATGATGCAACTCTAATAAACTTCAATGAACTTAAATATCCATGTGTAATCAAGACTAATCATGGCAGTGGAATGAATATGTTTCTCCAAAATAAGCCAGATGAGAAAGAGGTTCCTGCTATAAAAGAACAATTAAATAATTGGCTTCATACCCCATTTGCAGATAGTTTTGTTGAACCTCACTATTCAAAGATTAAACCTTGTTTATTGGCAGAAGAACTTTTGATAGAAAACAAGCCTATATCGACCTCTATCGTTGATTATAAAGTATTTGCTTTTGACGGAGAAGTAGTTGTAATTTGGGCATGTTGCAATAGAACACAGGAGAGAGTTGAAGTGGCAGCTTATGATTTAAATTGGAATTTTCATCCTGAATATTCTGTTTTTAATGAACATTATGCCAAAGGTGAAATGAGTGGGAAATTACCAAAACCTTTGAATCTCAAAAAAATGATAGAAGCTGCAAGTAAATTATCCAAAGGAGAGCCACAAGCAAGAATTGATTTCTATGAAGTAAATGGGAAACTCTATTTTGGTGAAATTACTATGACCAGCCAAGGAGGATATATGTCATTTTTTACCCATGATTTTTTATTGAAATTAGGTAAACATTGCAAACTCCCAACAGATAAATAAATTAATAAAGATTGCATATATTAGCTAAAAAAAATGATTAAAGAAAATACAAATAGCACCATCGCCATAAACTCAATAATACTTTATGTTCGACTTATCATAGTTGCACTATGCGGACTATTGTATACAAGATACAGTTTATTAGCATTAGGAGTGGATGACTTTGGTCTATTTTCTGTCATTGCATGTATCCTATCCTTTGCCAGTATTCTAAATACAATCATGATAGTAACATCAAATCGTTATATCGCAATTGCAATAGGCAAAGGCGATAATAACGAAGCTAATATTTCATTCAACATTAATCTTACAATTCATATCATAATAGCTATTTTAACCATTGCTATAGCTATACCTATAGGGTATTGGTACATCAACAATTACGTAACTTACCAGGGGAATCTCAATTCAGTAAAAGAGATATTCAATATATCAATCATCGCTTCTGCTATTTCTTTCATAGGTGTTCCATACAATGGACTTTTACTTGCACGAGAACGTTTTCTTGTTTTTTGCAGCACAGATGTTATAGCAAGTCTATTCAAACTTATCTGCACATATATTTTGATAGATCATTTTGAAAACAAACTGATTATATATGCTTTTATTACAGCTATTATGACTGCTTATCCAACAATAATATTCATCTATTATTGTAATCGAAATTTCAAAGAAATTACCAGATTCAGAATAGTAACTGATACTACAAAATATATAAGTGTTATAAAATTCTCCTTAGCTATAGGATATGGCGCATTAGCAACAATAGCAAAAACTCAAGGAAGTGCATTAATTATCAATATGTTTTTTAGTACAGCCATGAATGCCGGATTAGCAGTAGCTAATTCGGTAAGTTCTATGCTACAACTATTTGCAAATAATGCACAAAAATCAATTTCACCACAAATTGTAAAAAGCTATGCTTCTGGCAATAATTCCAGAAGCGTATATCTTGTATGTTTAGCTTCGAGAGTAACCTATTTATTAATGTTTGCTGTATCAATTCCATTCATTTTTACACCAGAAATTATTTTCCAAATTTGGTTAAAAAATATACCACCATATGCAATAGCCTTCACAAGATTGCTGATTGTGGATATACTTATTCTCAGTATAAACGCAGGCATTACTGACTATATTTATGCAACAGGGAAAATAAAAATATATCAAATTGTCATCAATACTTTGGTAGCATTATCCGTAGTAGCAGGTTTTTATACTTTAAAAAATGGAATGAAACCAGAGAATCTATTTTATATATTTATTCTATTTTCATTCATCATTTTCATCATACGTCCAATCATTCTTTTAAAAGTATCCAAATTCAATATTAAACAATTAATTAAAGAATCATATATACCAGTATTTATAATAACAGTATTAACATTACCTCTCTTAATATTCAAGCCTTTTCTAAATGCATGGGCATTACTATGTATAACATATACATATTTTACCTTTATAAGCATTAGAATAGGCTTGAACAAGAAAGAACGAACTTATCTCATTAATAAACTGCAAGAATTATTCAGAAGAACAAAGCGTTTTATAAATCGATAAAAGTTCACTGGAATTCACATCTCTATCATGTCGAGTGGCAGCTTGCTTCCTCATATTTGCATTATCAAAGCGTGGCGATTCATCCAAAACTTTACAAATATAATATGCCATTTCGTTAATATCAGAGAATCGATACATCACTCCCAAATCATTATTAGGAATCATATCCTCTACCCCTCCAACACGAGAAGAAACACAAGGAACACCTAACATTTGGGCTTCGCCCAAAGCATTGGGGCTATTCTCTATTGCTGATGGCAATAAGAACATGTTTGCATTAAGCATTTCTGTTTTCATTTCTTCGGCATTTAAAGGACCTGTAAAAGTAATACAATCTTGCACATCCATTTTACGCATCAGTTTAATAAGATATTTACCATATCCTGTTCGCATAATTCTACGCTTAAAGCCCATATCGCAAACATTAAAGCCAGCAACCCTAACTTTTATTTGCGGGAAATGACACTTAATAATAGGCAAAGCTTTAATCAACTGATGTAATCCTTTATAAGGTACTGCAGCCTGATTGACAAAGATCGTATATTTCTGACATTTATCATACCTCCAAATTTCACCTTCATAAAAATTCTTTCTCAGGATTTCATTATTAAAATGATACTGAGCACGAGGATTGATTGCCCACAATTGAGCTTTATCCCAAAAAGTTCTTCCTATAGCATGATTCACCATTTTTAAAAGGCTTTGTTCAAAAACAGCTCTTTTCCTAAATCCTTTCATATCAGAAAATAATGTTCCTCTATACAAATCACGCAATGTAATATTAGAAAGCACATCCCATTGACTCATGCCTGAATAATAATAATCAGCATAAGAAGTAAGTATTCCTTGCAAACTAACCACGGTATGTGTATTACCATTAGCCAATACCCATAAAAGTCCTTCCACATATTCAGAACCATGTATATGGACAACATCAGGAACAAACAGTTCATTTACATGCTTACAATTATCTAAAAACTTTTTATCGGATTCTCCCTTTGGCTCAGGTAATACATAATAACGTAGTTTCTCACCCTCAAGGACACGTAAAGAATCTACCAAAGGAGAACTTGCTAATATAGCCAATTGAACATCGTCATATTTGATAATTTCACCAGCCATACCCAATATCCAACCACCAGTATTTTTTAACTCTTTGTGTCCACCAATTAAAGCATCCGCTTCCGGTGGCAATTTCTGGCATATCCACAATAAATTCATTTCAATAAACTTTTTAAAATTTGAATCTGATAATCTACACTCCATTCGCTGAGAATGAGTTGACGAGCAATGTCTCTGGTATGAGTTCGCTGCTCCTTATTCAAACAACACCAATATTTAATTTTTTCTACTAAATCTTCAATATCATTTTCTTTAAATAAAGATCCAGTTTCTCCTTCCACTATACTTTCAAATTCAGGCATCTGTGTTTCTACATTATCATTAGAAATAACAGGACAACCATAACTTAAAGCATGAATAGCAGTAAGACCTACTGCTGCAGGACACACGCACACCGATGCATCAAACAACAATTGTGCGTTTTTATTTTCATCAAAACAAGATCCATAGAACCACGTTCTATTCGATAACCCATATTTTTCCATCAAAACAGATATCTCTAACTCAACATTAGTTTTCTCCCCTACTAAAACCAAGTTGAAATAAAAACCTTGTTTTTGAGCCAAGGCCATTGCTTCTAAAATCTGTTCTACTCTTTTCCGTTTTTGTATTCTACCTATATAAATAACAACTGGATCATCATTACCAAAATGTTCTTGGTACAAATTGGAAGTTTTCAAATCTTTAAAAATACTGCTCTGTAAGGAAGTATCCAAAGAATTATGTATGGTACGTAATTTATTACTTTCACAACCTAACTCTACCATATATTTCCAATTATAATTATTATACATCAACAAGATGTCAGCAGAACAATAAAATAATCTACAAACAAAAATGGTTGTTTTTTTTGTCATTTTTTGATGCAATCCATGCGTCCAAAAAAAAACTTTTTTTCTAGTCAATTTCGCCCAAAGTAAAATAATCCAATTAGGAATGATTAAGTTCTCTCCAGTGAGAATATAATAATCATATTTACATCTTAAGAGCTTCAAACACCCAGTATACCAAATATAACCTTTAAACTTAGTTTTAACGGCATGTAAATAACCTTTAAAACCTTTTAGGTCCTTTACATCAAAAGATTTAAGAGGTTCAAAAACACTATCCCCAAAATAGAAATCACAATCAAAATTATCCGACATAGCTTTGTATATCGGATAACGATAATGGGGAGGATAATTAAAAAAACAGCAAATTTTAGCCATGTATTTTTTCTATTGAGGGTGCTATGATGCAAATTTTAATTGAACATTGGAATATAAGTGATTTTTTTCTGATACCATATACATAATATCAACTTCTTTTAAGTCATGATAATGACGCAAGATCATAACGCAGAAAATACACTTAAGAATAACCATTTTATATTTTAATGCGAAGTTACTATTTTTTCATCATTCTGCCAAGTTTTTTCAAAAGTTTTTTAGTTTATACAATAATTATAAGAGTGCGAGCGTTATCTAATTAAAAAATAAACAAAATGACAATTAAAATTGCAACCATAATCACATGCTTCAATAGAAAGAATAAGACCATATCTAGTCTTACACACCTTTTTAACGCAGAAAAAAAATACAACACCCAACATACTCAAAATTCTATAGAACTATCCATCTTTCTTACAGACGACGGATGCACAGATGGAACAGCAGATGCTGTAAGTGCCATCTGTACAGGTAAGAACATACATATTATACAAGGAAATGGTAATTGTTATTGGGCTGGAGGCATGCGATTGGCATGGAAGGAAGCCTTGAAAGCAGAAAAAGATTGGGATTTTTATCTTCTTTTAAACGATGACACATTAGTATCAATGAGTGTGTTTGATGAATTGTTTGCAACACATGCTTACTCATTGAAAACGTATGGCAAACCAGGATTGTATAGCGGAATTGTATGTGACACTAACGACGAAAACAGAATCACTTATGGAGGAGAAAAGTTTCATTCTAATGCGCAAGGAAAAAGCTACAACATAAATCCTTCAAAAACTCCTCAAGAAGTAGATATGACTAATGCTAACATTTTGTTAGTAGACAAAAATATCGTCAAAAAAATCGGTATTTTCTATGATGGGTACATTCATGGATGCGCTGATTATGATTATAGTATGATGGCAAAAAAAAATCATTTTCCTACATTAACAACCGCAAAAGTCTGTGGTAAATGTGAATATGACCATTTGAGTGGATTATCAGAAATACAGAAACTTATATCCATGAATTTAAAGCAAAGAAAAGAATATGTTTATCATCCGACTCACTCTGACAAAGACTATTTGCTATTTGTAAGACGACATACACCTAAAAGATACATATTTTGTTGGATTCTCAGGAAGATAAGAATCATATCCCCAAAGCTTTACTTAAAAATATGCCTCTTAAGGAAAATGGAAGGATATTAATATTGCAACCATCTTATATGATTTCAATACTCAAAATCTTCCTACATATAATTAATAAAAAAATAATTATTTATGTATAAAACTATAGCTATAATAGATTGTTCTATCCCTATTAACTCACGCAACCAAAAGATAATCAACTCCATCAAAAGTTATTATCCCGAAAGTGACATTCATATTATTACCTGGAATCGTGAAGGACTTTCACTTGATAAAGAAAGCAACTTTCACGCCTACAATTGTATGGCGCCATACGCAGATGCAAAAGCTAAAATACGTGGAATGTTTGGTTTTAAAAAATATATCAAAAACACATTCAATCAAATCCATCCTGACATTATCATAGCTTCGCATTGGAGTAATCTTATTCTTGTAGCAGACACTAAAATTAAAGGGCAAAAACTCATTTATGAGAACTTAGATATTCCAACTGGTGGTTATGTCGCGAGAAAAATAACTCAATTATTTGAAAAGTGGGCTTTGAGAAAAACTGACTTGATAGTACATGCGTCAAGATTTTTCAAACCTCTTTATTCACAAAAGATTCCCCAAATAATCTTAGAAAACAAGCCTGCGTTTACACCCAATCTTTCTTCTATTAAACAGCGACAACCTTTACGTATATCATTTATAGGAAGCATAAGGTATAAAGAGATTTTAATCAATCTTGTAGATGCTCTTAAAGATGATAGTCGATATGAAATATATTTCCATGGAAGTGGCGAGGACCTTTCTTTTATGCAAACATATTGCAAAAATATAAAGAATGTAATATTTACGGGTAAATACAAGTATGATGATGTAGTAAAATTATATCACCAATCCGACATTGTTTGGGCAGCTTATCCCAATAGGGATTTTAATGTTGTATATGCAATCTCCAACAAATTCCACGAATCACTATTCGTAGGTATTCCATGTGTTTATTCAGATCATACGAAATTAGCTGATTTCGTAAGAGAAAAGAAGATAGGACTTGTTGTTGACCCATATGATAAAAATAGCATTAAAAAGTTGTTTGCTAAAATAATCGATGGAACTATAGATATTGACTCGATCAAAGAGAACATGTTGAAATTCCAAAAACAAGAAACAACATGGGATATTGATTTTCAAAAATTAAAAACATATTTAGAATGAATTACGAAGTAGCCATAGTTATACCTACCCTCAACGAAGAACGTTTTATTTCGCGTTGCCTTGATTCTATTTTTAAGCAAACATTTAAGTTCGAAAAAATGGATGTGATGATAATAGATGGAGGCAGTACCGATAATACAAAAGATATTGTTGCCGAATATCAAAAATCACATCAAAACATTCGTTACATAGAAAACAACAAGAAAATTCAATCTGCAGCTTTCAATATCGGTATAAAGAATTCTACTGCTCCCTATGTTATTAGGTTGGATGCTCATGCTGAATATGATTCACAATACATCGCATTATGCTTAGAAAATCTAGAAAAAGATAACACTCGTGGCAATGTAGGTGGCAAATGTAACATTCTACCCTTTAATAATTCTGTTTGGGCTAAAACAAATGCTATTCTCAACCACTCTCGTTTTGGGATAGGAGGAGCTGCTTTTCGCGTGAGTACAGTAGCACATAATACGGATTCTGTTCCTTTTGGTGCTTTTCCCAGAAAAGTAATTGACCAGATTGGCGGTATGCGAGAAGACTTGCCAAGGGGTGAAGACAATGAATACAACTCCCGCA
>OIXQ01000554.1_pt1 | contig 16450 bp, 10 predicted proteins | sample 1587791 | NCBI WGS metagenome assembly OIXQ01 (sample SAMN03283273) | human gut metagenome | biome: human-associated habitat; material: feces | host: Homo sapiens | place: Peru | collected 2012
GGGTGTTTTAACCCCAACACTAGAATGTTTGGTAAAAATAATTTAGTAAGCCCTAAGTACCCTTATTTATATCAGAGTATTTCAATGAGCCAAAAGCTTGCGCACGAAGTCCTTCCAAAATATTCCAAGTTACACGAGCGGACCCTTGGAAAAGTCCACCTTTTGTACGACGATCACGCTGCATGATATAAGCCACTGGATTTGAATATCCCTGAATATCCAGTGCATAATATCCTCCAGCATCTATCGTCCCCGTCTCGTCGTATACGGGTGCCGTAGGATTATAATAATACGCATGCTTAAAAGCGGAATAATCATCATAGCTGGAATTCTCACCTTCCCGGTCAAAACGACGATAAGTAGCGTCGAATGCTATTTGAACTTTTTTATCGAATAAATTTTGATTAGCGGAAAAACGAGCGATCATCTCTTTGAATCCAGACTTAAGAGCAATACCTTGATTATTTCGATAAGATACAGAAGCCCGGTAATTAAAATCGGTCGTACCACCTGTCAATGCCAAGTTATGCGAATGGGAGAACGGAGTTCGGGTAATCTCATCCATCCAATTCGTATCATATCCCCGGTCGTTTCCTCCATTTGCCAAAAACTGGTCACGATCCATAACTTCCAATTGATTTGCTATGGAAGAGATAGACATATATCCATTGTAGGCAACGCTCATCTTCCCGGCAGAACCTCGTTTTGTCGTAACCAAAATAACGCCATTCGTTCCACGGGTTCCATATATCGCCGCCGCTGAACCATCCTTCAACACATCAATACTTTCAATATCATCTTGTGGAATAGCGGATAAATCCCCTTGGGGAATACCGTCAATAACAATCAACGGAGAGGTATTACCGGTCAAGGATGAAGTTCCACGTAATTGGAACTTATACTCTCCATTCGGGTCACCAGCATTTGGTTTGGATATATTCAAACCTGCCACTTTCCCTTGCAGCATACCCATTGGGTCAGACTGTACACCCTTAATCAGGTCTCCCTCTTTCAAGCCTGCGACAGAGCCGGTCAATTCTTTCTTTTTCTGAGAGCCATATCCAACGGCTACCACTTCTTGAAGTCCGATACTTTCTTCCTCCAAACTCACATTTATCGTGTTCTTTCCATTTACCGGAATCTCCGCAGTCTTATATCCAATATAGGAAACAATCAATACGGCATTTGATGATACATTCGAAATCTGATACATACCGTTTATATCAGAAATCGTACCGGTAGTCGTTCCTTTCACCGCTACATTGGCACCCATGATTGGTTCGCCAGTCATAGATTCCTTTACAATTCCTTTTACTGTGATTGTTTGCGCCATCATGGGAAAGAATAACGCCAAACTAACGATTAAAAACAGAGCCTTTCGAAGCCCTACTTCCTTTTTTATATTTTCCATAACTCATTCATTTAAAGTTGACAACATTTTTACAAAAAACGACCGGAAATCTCAATATGCTGTAATTCAATCCGTATGGTAACAAAACTATACCATAGAATATTAAAATCACCGGTCGTTGTTTTTAAGCATTCAATCGCATTAAACTTTCGGGAGTTTCCACGGGCTTCTATAGCTCCGCTTCAAATACGCATCTGCTTTCGGATTATCCACAAACTTACGAGCTTGCGGATCATACACAACTCGAGTTCCCGTCAAATATGAAATATTGGCCATATGCGCCAGGATCGTCGCAAAAGCCCCCTTCTCTATCGGGCTGTTCGTCTCAATCGATTTATTTAATATACACTTACACCAATTCGTCGCATGCGCCTCAACACCGCCATCCTCGAATTTCCCGACAAGCTGGGAACGGTCAGTTAACAACTCTCCCTCCCGGTTCTTCTCTGGAATCAATTCGTAGCCTTCTCGATTACATACCAAGGTGGCTTTACTTCCTACCCAAGCTACTCCTTGATTCCGATTATACAGGTGAGCAACCTGTTGTGCCCATTCTATATGGAAATTCTTATACTGGAAGATCGTTGTCTGGCAGCTGGGAGTCTCATTGAAAGAGGTAGGATCTTTATAAGCCGTAGAGAATACCGCCTCCGGATATTCACGGTCACACAATCCTAACGCTTTCAATCCATCGAACGCTGAGTCTATCCAATGCACTCCCCAGTCGGTTTGCTGGCCGCCTCCATAATCCCAGAAGCCGCGCCATCCACGGAAACGGTAATTATTAAATGGGCGCTCGGGAGCCGGACCCAACCACATATTGTAATCCAATGTAGAAGGGACCGGAGAATCCGCAACGGCCGGACGTGGATCCGTCGTCTGGCAAAGCCATATCTGAACTTTATAGACATCCCCCAACACACCGGATTTCAATATCTCATTAGCCGCCACGAAATAGCGTTGGCTGATCTGCCATAAGCCTGTTGTCACCACCCCTTTATATTTCTTTTGGAAATCCATCATCGAATGGCATTCCGGAATCGAATTGGCAACCGGCTTTTCCACATATATCGCCTTGCCCGCTTTTAATGCCTCAGCGAAGATGTAAGCGTGCCAATGGTCTGGTGTTGCGATAATGACACCGTCGATATCCTTATTTGCCAAGACTTCCCGGAAGTCACTATATGCCTTGATCGAGGTCGTTTGATTCGGAAAGTCTTTTTTAAAACGTGTGATCTGCTCATCAAGTCTCACTTTGTTCACGTCGCACATGCCTACACAATGTACCCACGGATTATCAGTCAAAGCCCCTTGCAAATCACGGCATCCCATACCGACACCTATTACTGCGATATTCACCCGCCCATTTATAGTCTCTTCCTTATGAGAGACGGTAGGAGCTGCCGATGCCAAAAGAGGTGAGATTCCTAAGCCGGCAGCCAACATCGTCGAGTTCTTTAAAAAATTCCTGCGTGTAGTCATAAATCCTTATTTTAAAGTTATACAATCTATAAATTTCGAATCCATATATTACGGAAAGCCACTTCCACTCCATGATCCTGCAAGCTTAATGGCAGACGGCCATGCGCAACATATTTAGGTAAACCGGTATATGGGGTCGTTCCTTTCAGTATATAATTATTCTGTACCACGACTCCGTTCAATACCACAGTGATCATAGCGGGAGATTCCAATTCGTCGTTTGTCCCGAAACGGGGCGCTTTCCAATAAATATCATAAACCTGCCACTCATTTGTCTTCGTGAAAGCATTCACCAGCGGTGCGCTTTGCTTATAAATACTGCCGACCATGCCATTCACATACGTAGGATTATCCTCACAATCCAAGATCTGCACCTCATAACGGCTTTGAAGCATAATACCACTATTGCCTTTCATCTGTAATGTATTATCCTTCCCTGGTATAGGGGTCTTGAACTCGATATGTAACTGGCAATCTCCAAAATAATCTTTTGTCTGGATCGATCCGGTTCCGGAAGCCACAATCATCGCCCCATCCTTTACAGTCCATTTAGCGGGACCTCCATCTTTTCCAGCAGATTCCCACATAGAAAGATCTTTCCCATCAAACAGGATGATCGCATCGGAAGGAGCACTTGTTCCTACTCCTGGCTTTACTTTGGGAGGAACCGGATAATACCATTCCGTACTCTCAGGTTTCCATCTTTCCGGTGGTCTTTGTTGTTGATTACTTTGTTGGGCGCTCATAAAATGCGCTCCACATAAAAAACTGATAAGAACAATCATTTTTTTCATGCTAAATAGATTTAAATTAATACTCCTGTTTCTGCTCTTTGAACAAGCAGTAGCAAATATATCTCAGTTAAGAAAAATCCTCTTTTTCTATTTTATCAAAATCGTTTCCGATTGTCGCATAATGCGAGTCCCAGCCTGTATCCCTCTGTCATTGAGAAAATCGCATCACGAATGAGACAATTTTACACGGCGAAGCAAACCATACCCTTCCGTCATATTCCGTCTTCTCTCGCGGATTTCTTCCAAGGTCTGTAAATTCCCGATAGAAGGCATCTCATTTTGCTTAGCGTTATCCAAGAATTTCCACGCATACTCGGAAGCGATAGCGGAATCACGCATCAACGGTAAGCGGGGATTAAAAACACCGGTTCGTACGGAATCTGCGAACAAATCACATAGCGTGCTTATATTTTTCCCTCCATAGGGTTTCTCAATCCGGCGTGTTTCATTAACACCTCTCAACTCCACGACAGCAGTCTTAAAATCATGACTCATCCTGGCGATTCCTTTTGTTCCTACTACATCTATATAAGAGTTATGTGTCTGATCTTTGGACAATTGCCCATACACATGTCCTTGCGTTATATCAAATACCACCCCGTTCTCAAATGTACCGTGACATTGCAGCCACCAAGGTTCGGGATAATCCCACATTCGGATCGCCTGCGCATGCCATGTTTTAAACTCGCATCCAGCATACCACCGAGAAATGTCCACATAATGCATTCCGCAATCATGAAAAGAAGGACCTTCATATTCATGACCTTCACCCGGAGCCAACCCAGGGGTCATATGGCAAATACGAATGATCGCCAAATCTCCGATCTCTCCACTCTGGATAAAATCTTTAATCGTATTATGGTACCAGGAATTACGCAAATACAAATTAACGGTCGAGAACAAACTAGAGTTTTCCACGCATTTCACGACCTCCCATTCATGCTCAATCGTATCTGCGACAGGTTTCTCTGAGATGACTTGTTTGCCAAATGCTATTGCTTTCTTAATTTGCCTCAACCGGGAATCTGCCAATGTAAATAAACCAACCACTTGTACTTCAGGATCCTCGAATACAACTTGCTCATCCGCTACGATTCGGGATGTCGGCGACTTCCTCCTTGCCAAATCACGAGCCTCTGGGTCAGTATCGCAGATGTAAAGCACCTCCCACTGATCGCTCTTCTGCATCTCCTCCAAATAAAAACCACCCATGCGGCCAAAGCCGATTATACCTACTTTTACTTTTTGATTCATATTCTATCTTTTAAAGATTCACAATATTTTTGCCAAAATTAGAATTTCTAAAGTCAAACAGGATATCACTTTTCTCTCAAAATTATTGCCTATCGTCTCAACAAACAATCTTGAAAGAAACGGCTTTTAAAGCCAAAGGCTGAAGTCAGGATATTGAAACAAAATGAAAAACAATTATACGATACTACTATGGGAAGTATGGGGAATGGTTTAATTAGCAGTCATTAGTGTCCCGTTAAAATCGGGATACTAATGATCTCATGACATAACAAATACAGTTAAACAAGTTCTAAAATATAAACACCACGAGCCGGAATTTGAACCGCCGTGTCTATCGCAACGGTCGTATCTATTATAATATCTTTTCCAGATTTATAATCTTTTACGACTTCATGGAAACGATTCATGTCTAATGTCTGGTCTTGGTCTGTTCCATTCATTAAAACAAGAACCGTCTTATTATCCTTTACCCTGGCATATACGTAACAACCCGATTTATCAGGAGTATAATGAATCAGCTTTCCTTCTTTAACAGCATCACATTGCTGTCTCCAATTCAATAATTTTCTCATATAATTCCAGGCTTGATTCTGCAAATCCGTACGTCCCTCAGGAGTGAAAGCATCTTTTGGATCTCCGGCCCAACCTCCGGGGAAATCAGTGCGGATAACACCATCTCCTTCTGCTTTTGTCCCAGACATTAGAATCTCTGTTCCATAATAAATCTGAGGAATTCCTCGAGTTGTTAATAAAAAAGCAATAGCCTGTTTGTATCTTCTTAAATCAGATTCTCCTTTCTGCATAAAGCGTCCTAAATCATGATTATCCAAAAAGATGAGTACATTGTTAGGATCTGGGAATAAAAAATCCTGCGCGATAACTTCATAAATTTTAAACAACCCTGCTTCGGATCCTTCATTGCTAGAACATACATCTCCAAACGCTTTTTGGCAAGTAAAGGTCAAATCAAAATCCATCACTGTCTTTAAGTTACTATTCGATTCATTCATTTTAGAATCTCTTTGCCACCAAGCCGAAGCGGTTCCTCTTGGATACCAAGCTTCTCCAACAATATTGAAATCTGGATATTCATTTTCCACCTCCTTGCACCAAGTTGACATAAAATCATAGTCCGCATAGGGATGTGTATCTTGGCGGATACCATCAATCCGTGAGTATTCAATCCACCAAATGCTATTTTGAATCAAATAGCGGGCTAAGTGCCTATTTTTCTGATTTAAATCTGGCATACCTCTACCAAACCAACCATTTACCAAGGTCTCTCTCTCCGACTGAGGAGCATGAACATCCATAAGAGTCCATTTAAAATGATTTGTTTGAACAAAGTTGTCTTGATGATTCAGCCAATCCGAGGAAGGAAAATCTTTTAACCACCAATGAGAGCTTCCGCAATGATTAAAAATCATATCCATCACGACTTTCATTCCTTTTTCGTGGACCTTGTCGATCAATTCACAATATTCTTCATTCGTTCCAAAACGAGGATCCACCTGATAAAAATCAGTAATAGCGTATCCGTGATAAGAACCTCCGGGCATTCTGTTTTCCAATACAGGATTTAACCAAATTGTCGTAAAGCCTAAATCATGGATATAATCCAATTTATTAATAATACCACGTAAATCACCTCCGTGGCGAGCCCACCCACTCGAACGATCTGTTTTCACATCATCGAGAATGTCATTCGATGGATCCGCATTCGCAAAACGATCTGGAGTAATCAAATACATCACATCCGCAGGTGAAAATCCAGCAGCTCCAACCTTTTTATTCTTTTCCTTTAACTCAAAGGTCCGGACTTCTTTCTCTTTCCCTTTTTGAAATATCAAATTCATTGTACCAGGAGAAGCCTCTTTGGAGATATCCAAATAAAGAAACAAGTAGTTAGGGTTCTCGACTCCAACAACCTCCTTGACTCTTACCCCTGGATAATCAATATAAACTTGAGAACTTGCGATATTCTTGCCATATACCATAATCTGCAATTCCGGATTTTTCATCCCTACCCACCAACAAGCAGGTTCTAACCGTGAAATATCAATCGCATATACAGAACTGATACACAACAAGCAAAAGGTAAATAATAATAATAATCTTTTCATATTTTCATTCATTTAATATTCGGAAATTGCCACGGGCTTCTATATGTTTTTTTCAAGTATGCATCCGCTTTCGGATTATCCACAAACTTACGAGCTTGCGGATCATACACAACACGAGTTCCCGTCAAATATGAGATATTGGCCATATGCGCCAGGATCGTCGCAAAAGCCCCCTTCTCTATCGGGCTGTTCGTCTCAATCGATTTATTTAATATACACTTACACCAATTCGTCGCATGCGCCTCAACACCGCCATCCTCGAATTTCCCGACAAGCTGGGAACGGTCAGTTAACAACTCTCCCTCCCGGTTCTTCTCTGGAATCAATTCGTAGCCTTCTCGATTACATACCAAGGTGGCTTTACTTCCTACCCAAGCTACTCCTTGATTCCGATTATACAGGTGAGCAACCTGTTGTGCCCATTCTATATGGAAATTCTTATACTGGAAGATCGTTGTCTGGCAGCTGGGAGTCTCATTGAAAGAGGTAGGATCTTTATAAGCCGTAGAGAATACCGCCTCCGGATATTCACGGTCACACAATCCTAACGCTTTCAATCCATCGAACGCTGAGTCTATCCAATGCACTCCCCAGTCGGTTTGCTGGCCGCCTCCATAATCCCAGAAGCCGCGCCATCCACGGAAACGGTAATTATTAAATGGGCGCTCGGGAGCCGGACCCAACCACATATTGTAATCCAATGTAGAAGGGACCGGAGAATCCGCAACGGCCGGACGTGGATCCGTCGTCTGGCAAAGCCATATCTGAACTTTATAGACATCCCCCAACACACCGGATTTCAATATCTCATTAGCCGCCACGAAATAGCGTTGGCTGATCTGCCATAAGCCTGTTGTCACCACCCCTTTATATTTCTTTTGGAAATCCATCATCGAATGGCATTCCGGAATCGAATTGGCAACCGGCTTTTCCACATATATCGCCTTGCCCGCTTTTAATGCCTCAGCGAAGATGTAAGCGTGCCAATGGTCTGGTGTTGCGATAATGACACCGTCGATATCCTTATTTGCCAAGACTTCCCGGAAGTCACTATATGCCTTGATCGAGGTCGTTTGATTCGGAAAGTCTTTTTTGAAACGTGCGATCTGCTCATCAAGTCTCACTTTGTTCACGTCGCACATGCCCACACAATGTACCCACGGATTATCACTCAAAGCTCCTTGCAAATCACGGCATCCCATGCCGACACCTATTACTGCGAGATTCACCCGCCCTTTTATCATCTCTTCCTTATGAGAGACGGTAGGAGCTGCCGACGCCAAAAGAGGTGAGACGCCTAAGCCGGCGGCCAACATTGTCGAGTTCTTTAAAAAATTCCTACGTGTAGTCATAAATCATTATTCTAAAGTTATACAATCTATAAATTACGAATCCATAATTACGGAAAGTCACTTCCACTCATTTGTCTTCGTGAAAGCATTTACCATACGTAGGATTATCCTCAGATCCAAGACCTGCACCTCATAACGACTTTGTAGCATAATGTCACTATTGCCTTTCATCTGTAATGTATTATCCTTTTCCGCAGTTAACATTCCTGTTTTCACTCTATGAACAAATGATAGCAAATGTATCACAGATATGAAGAATCCTCTATTTTCTATTTTATCAAAATCGTTTTCGATTGTTGCATAGCACAAGCTTCAGCCTATTTTCCTCGATTATTGAGAAAATTGTATCACAAATGAGACAATTTTACATGGCGAAGCAAGCCATACCCTTCCGTCATATTCCGTCTTCTCTCCCAGATTTCCTCCAAGGCTTGTAGATCACCGATAGAAGGCATCTCATTTCGCTTAACGTTATCCAAAAGAAACAAAATGAAAAAATTATACGATACTGCCATGGAAAGTTTAAGGAAAGGCTTAACTTTGCGCATGAAACACAATGGTAATTTATGAAAAAAAAATTGATGAATTTTTTATACGTCCTATTATTTGTAGTAACCGCAATCGAAGTCAACGCCCGGTCATACTACTTTAAATCCTATGAGGTAGAAGATGGACTAAGCAATAACAACGTGACGTGTTGTGTTCAAGATCATTATGGTTTTATGTGGTTTGGAACACGAGATGGGCTCAATCGATTTGATGGGAACAAATTCCATATCATAAAAAATCAAACCAAGCAGAAAGGGACTCTAATCAGTAGCTGGATTACCGACTTGGCAATAAGCCCTTCCGGTGAGCTCTGGGTGGGTACTGATATGGGAGTACAAAAATACGATTACCAAACCGATACTTTTTCCTTGGTAAAGTTCACGAAAGGAATCAATTGCACCTACCTGGATTTTGATCACCAAGGAAACCTGTGGATGCTGTTATCCGACCTTTCCCTTATTAAATATAATGAGCAATCCGAGCTACACCAAAACTACCTGTATAAAGATAATGATCCGATCACCTCTTTCTACATCACCTCCAAAGATCAGGTCTGGGCCACCACGCAAAATGGCAATGTCGCCCTCTTAGACCCGACTGATGACAAATTCATCCCTCTAAATATACATAACGGTAGCGACACGCTACATATAGAGAATATGACGACTCTATGGGCATCTCCATCCGATAATACATTGCTGATAGGTACAAGCGATAACGGAGTCAAACAAGTCAATATACAAACAGGGGTTTGCCGAAATGTTCTTCCACAGCAAAAGAACAACCCCCTCTATGCCCGGGAAATTTTCCAAGTGACGAGTGACGAGGTATGGGTCGGCACCTACAACGGCATCTATATCTACCAAATCCGCTCAAACGAAACTTTTCACATTGAGCAAGACAAATGCGATCCCTATTCACTATCCAACAACGCTGCCAAACAATTTTGTAAGGACCAGGAAGGTGGCTTATGGATCTGTACGGATAATGGGGGCATTAATTACCTACCTCCTTATCTCAAATTCAAGAAAGACTACAATATACCCGGGCAAAAGACAATTAACGGTGATATTATCCATGATATTTGCCAAGATGCTAACCAGAATATATGGATAGGAACCGAAGACGCTGGTCTCAATAAACTTGACATCCGTACACAAACCTATAAGAACTTCCAGGAAAAAGACGGTCTTTCCCAAAACTGTATCCACGGCCTTTCCGTGATTGGAAACTATCTATGGATTGGGACATACGCTAACGGAGTAGACGTGATGGATATCCGCACGGAGAAAATCATCAAGCATTATACGATCGCCCCGAATCCTTATGCCTCCCAAAACGACATCATCGTATATCTCTATAAAAATCAGAAAAATAACGTGTTCGTAGCTACGGCTTCTGGTATGTATCAATATAATCCAGAGAAAGATATTTTCGAGCCTCTTGATCAATTTCCCAGCAATTGCAGGATACAAACGATCTTCGAGGATCACGAAGGGGTTATATGGGCTGGAACATTCAATAACGGATTACATTATTTCGACCCAATCCAGCAAAAACAGGGCGAATTTAAATTGGATACCATAAATACGAACGCCAACCGGACGATTAATCACATCCATGAGGATACTAAAAACAATCTATGGTTCGCTACCGGAAACGGAGTGAAAATGTACGACCGGAATTTAAAGACTACGACATGCTACACGACTCAAGACGGCCTGCCCAGTAACGTCGTTTACCGGATCGAGGAAGACCCTAAAGGCCACATGTGGATCAGTACCACAAATGGCTTAGCCGTACTTAACCCCGTCAATCAAGAGATCAAAGTGTTCAAAAAAGAACATGGTCTCCTGTCTAATCAATTCAACTATAACTCTTCGTTAAAAGCTAAAAACGGCGAACTATACTTTGGAACATTGAAAGGATTGGTCTGGTTCCACCCCGATGAAATCCAACAGTTCTCTATTCAACCGAAGATTTATATAACACAAATCAGTTATTCGGACCCCGACCATAATCTATTGAGGCAAAAGGACATCACTTTTAAGAAAGGGATCACCTTAGAGCATAATCAGTCTACATTCTACATCGACTACACCTCATTAAGCTATCAAGCCCCCAATCTCACCCAATATGCCTATTGCATGGAAGGGTTAAGTCCCAAATGGTATCACATGGTGGGCGAGAACCGGGTTTATTTCACGAAACTATCGCCCGGTAACTATACGTTCAAGCTGAAGGCAGCTAACCTGTCTGGTATTTGGAATGATGAGCCAGCGATGTTCCAGATTACGATCCTTCCCCCATGGTGGCTCTCAAACAAGATGTTAATCCTATATGGGATTATCGCTATCGGATGCGTAGCGTTGCTGATCGTTATCATCACCCGGCATAATAAGGCCAATATACAGCAAAAAATTCAGGAGTTCGAGAATGAAAAGGAGAAGGAACTCTATCAAGCTAAGATTGATTTCTTCATCAATATCGCGCATGAAATACGTACGCCACTAACCTTGATAAAAAGTCCTCTGGAGAAAGCGACACAAGACATCAAGCTTTCTCCCAGCGCAAAGAAATATCTGACGATTGTGGATAAAAACGCAAACCGTCTACTGGACCTGGTGAATCAACTACTAGATTTCAGAAAGACGGAAATCGAGGGATATAAACTAAACTTCGTACAGACAGACATCATCGCATTGATACAAGAGACCGTTGAGCGTTTCCACGAGACAGCGGAGCAGGAAGCACTGCAAATGATTATCGAGTGTAACGTGAAATCATTCTACGCCTTTATCGATAAGGAGGCTTGCACGAAGATACTCAGCAACCTCCTATCGAACGCTATTAAATACGCAAGAAGCAAGATCATCATCCGGTTCGAAGCGCAAGATGGCGAGCAATTCACGATCGATATCATAAACGATGGAAAGCCCATTTCGGAAGAGATAAAAGAAAAGATCTTCGAGCCTTTCTACCGTGACGATGCCACTATCCATAAATCCGGGACCGGGCTCGGACTACCCCTGGCCCGTTCTTTAGCAGAGATGCACGAGGGAACGTTGACATTGGAGGAATCCCTGGCCAAGCTTATCGTCTTTAGACTACGTTTGCCGGTGAACCAGCCGAACTCATTAAGACTAGAGGAAGAGAAAGCAGAGGTCCTGACCAACCCTACCAGCGAGCAGGAATATGCCACCCAAGAATCCCGCCCGACGGTCCTCGTAGTGGAAGACAACACTGAAATGCTCCATTTCATCGGTCAAGAGATCAATGTCCATTACAATATTGTCACCGCCGGTAATGGCAAGGAGGCGATTGCCCGTCTTCAGGAATATGGTATCCAATTGATCATCAGCGATATCATGATGCCTGTCATGGATGGTTTCACCTTATTGAAAAAGATAAAGACTAATCTGGAGTTCAGCCATATCCCGATCATCCTCCTGACAGCTAAGAACACCTTGCAATCTCGCATGGAAGGGCTTGAGCTAGGGGCGGATGCTTACATCGACAAACCTTTCTCCATGGATCTATTGCTTACCCAAGTGACGAACCTACTGAACAACCGGAGCAATATGCGTGCCTATTACCTAAACTCGCCGATTGCTAATATCAAATCCATGGCTTATACGAAGGCGGACGAAAAGTTCTTGAAGAAACTAAACGATATCATCGACAACCATATAAACGACGTGAACCTGAACGTGGACATGATAGCGGACTTGATGAATCTAAGCCGTCCGACCCTTTACCGTAAAATCAACGGCCTGTCGAACGTAACGCCCAATGAGCTGATCAAGATCAGCCGGCTAAAGAAAGCTGCCAAGTTAATCCTTCAAGGCGATATGAGAATTTACGAGATTGCAGAGGCGGTTGGTTTCAACTCGCAATCCTATTTCAGCAGGGCTTTCTCCAAGCAATTCAACATGAGCCCCTCGCAATACGCAAAAGAAAATAATATCGAATTGAAATAGCCCGCTAGGTAGATTGTAAAGACGACCTGCATAAGAGCGATTTTTGGAAAAAGGCTTATAGCCGAGAGATTCTAACAAAAGATTAACAAGCATGACTTAAGATGGAAGACTTTGTTAGAGAATCAAGCAATTATGCCATACTTGAAGTCGACACGTAGTGGAATGGGCTAAAAGAATATCTTACCAATACAAATTATTTTGATCAGTAAAGTCTAAAGCGAATTCTATAACCTGTTTTACATCTCAAAATCGAAGATAAAGATACGTACCTTGTTGTTCTTTACGCATCATAGAAGCACATGTATGTATTTATTTGTGGCTCTTAAAGTGTACAAGAAACAGGAGAGGCATCTAAAACTATCGAAGATAAGCATGAGAGTGAACAAGGTTCTTGAGCTCGACCAAACTATAGAGACAATACAGGTGACATTGCTTCAAAACAGGCAAATCATCAACCGGACAATGCTCATAAAACGACACCAAGCTAATCACTCTTTTGTTTAATCTGAGTTTTGGAGTTCGCATTGACGAAATCAAGGAGTGGCAATGCCATTCCTGCTTTTTATTGCCTTTCATCTGTTTGGAACGATATCACTTTCCTTGGTTCTAATATCACAGATTACCGTACCAAGTTGTTCTATCTCCTTTTTTTATGTCATGGGACTCTCTATCTTAACCCTTTTAAGGAAAGAGTCAAAATAAATCGCCTTTTCATACAGAAATATTTGCGAAGATCAATTTATAAGGATAACTTTGTCACATTCAAAACCAAAAGCAACTATGAAAAAAGAAAAATATTATTTACCAAAGCCTTTTCGCTATGAGTAATAATATTTTCCCGGGAGTGGCAAACGCCATTCCCGGTTTTTTGTCTTTCATCTGTTTGGGACGATACCACTTTCCCCGATTGTAATATAACGTGAGTTCGACGAATTAAAACAATGTTAATTCTCTATCCATAGTCCTTTGAACAGCAATTGTTGTTTTTTTTAGGAAAGAAACAATATACAACTAAAGCACCAAGCGTATTGACAATGAAGTTATCAAACAATCTGTATCTGGAATGTTCCACTTGGGCTATGTTCTTTAATTCGTTATTAACGGTCTCTATGATAGCCCGCTTTCTAAGCAAGAGTTTATCCGATATTTTCATAATAGCACCTTTCATGTTGCTTTATCCCTTGTCTTCAACAAGCTTTCCGTATATAAACCCAAATCGGTCATTAGAAAATTTTGCTTTCTTTTTGTCTTAAAATAGGCTAAAAAACAACGTATTGCGTTAGCAACAGATGCTATAATGATGACTATAAGTTGCTATTTGCTTTCTTTTTGCACGAAAAAAATCTCTAATGACCGATTTGGGATAAAGCGGACAAATCCTTATATTCCAAGATTTACGGTCGTCAATGTCACCAGGTGTTATCATGAAGTTAAGCAATTCTCCCTTTTCATTACATATTAGGTAGAGCTTAAAACCAAAGAACTATCCCATGGAACATTTGCCTCTTTGTACTATTCCTTTAAAAGTTTTGTGAATAAGGATTTTCTGGTTTCTACATACACGAAGAGGTGTGCTTTCCACGAAACTTATGCCAGTACATTTTCCCAAAAGCATCTTCTTTATAAAAATTGCAAGCGGAATGGCAATGCTCTTCTGTAGTTCTACAAATCGGTTATATGGCACTACATTGGGAAATAAATGTCGAAGATGCACACATACATATTCCTTATAAAAATACTTCAGACAACGAAATCCTGAACTTTGAAAAAGAATGGTTCATCCGATATTTCGAGTGATACGGCAATCATGCAGGGCATATAATCTTAGTTTAAAGTAATGTTCATCCCTAAATCCATATGCTGTTCTTTTTATTACCTTTATTTTTATTGATACCCTCTACTTTTCCTGTCGAGATATGGCAATCATGCCATGCAAGTTATACCGGTTCTGTGTGCCATTATGGTAGCAGCCATTTTTACCAGTTGCTGAACCTTGCTCTCCTGAGCTTGCTTTATCCAATCAAGCATAATCTTTTCAGCTTCGTCCTTATTAATCTGGGACCAAATCTCCCGGAGTTGCTCTTTCAGTGACAGAGGCTTGTTCATTTCTAATACATAGTCAAACCTTGTCTTATACTCCTTGTCAAAAATATCCTCTCCATTACTCAACAGCAGGTATCGTGTGCCTTTCAGCACCTTGCGTTTATTGATGTCTTTTTCCATACTGTATTGTACCCGGTGTATTTCATCCAATTTTTCGTTCATAAGCTTACTACATGGAAATAATCAAACACATGTGCCGCATTCGGGCAATTTTCATATACCGATGATATGAAAGCCACCGAGAGGTCTATTGCAACATACCTGATATCAATGCCTTTTCTTTCAATCCATTTCCAAAACCCTTCCAAGGCATCTGCTCCCTTGCCGTCCCCGACATATATGATACGGCCGATTTTCAAGTCAACCACGATTGTCTTGTACACATGCCCTTTACGGACAGCAAACTCATCTATGCCTATACTGTCTACACCTTCAAGAGATGGAGGGGCATAATGGTTTTCAAGATAGCGGGTATGTATCTATTTGATGGTATCCCATGATACGCCCAATAAATTGGCGGTATCTTTCAAAGTCATGCCCCGCAACAGATTGGCTACATATTTTGCGAAACGGTGGGTATAGCCACAACTGTCTGTTACAAAAGGCATCTTCTCCTGACGGTCGTAATCACAATCCATGTTCTTGCATTTGTAACGTTGGACTTTCATACGAATTATCACCTTCTTTCCACCTATCGGAAGACCAATAAAGTCACGAATACGAAAACCATTCTTGACTAAATGACGATGCCCACACTTCGGACATTCTTTTTCACGTTCTTTCGCTTCTAATTCCAGGATAAAGTCTTTTCCTTGTTTTGCTATTTTTCGAACTTCATCCAATTCTTGATTGTATCCATCATTAAAGACTCCACCTTCTTTTAGTGTTAATGGTGGATTTTCTATAATCGCATTTTTTATTTCATTGTATAATTCTTGGCAGTCTGGAATTTCATTAAATTCTGGATATGAATTCAAAGAAGAAGCTAAATCTAAAATAGGTCTAGCGTGTTCTAAAGTAGCTACTAGTTGAAGTACATCTCTAGGACTTGCATTCCCATAAGCCATACGACTCGCAAGTCTTTCCATATCATACACATACACTAAATGTTCTTTTAGATTTTCTCTTAACATAAAGTTTTCTTTTAAATCTTTGACCGCCACTTGTCTTTTCGCAATCTTTTCTGCATCAATCAATGGATATTCAATCCATCGTTTTAACATTCTTGATCCCATTGCACTTTGACACTTATCCATAAAATACCATAGACTTTCTGCCTTGGCATTCGAAGATTGACTTGAAACCAACTCCAAATGATTCTTTGTTTCATAATCCATAACAAGAACTTTATCTTTGTCCATAGATTCTATGGGTAAAAAATGATCAATACGTTGTTTTTGTG
>OIXQ01000557.1_pt1 | contig 16425 bp, 10 predicted proteins | sample 1587791 | NCBI WGS metagenome assembly OIXQ01 (sample SAMN03283273) | human gut metagenome | biome: human-associated habitat; material: feces | host: Homo sapiens | place: Peru | collected 2012
CCTACCTGCCACCAGCAGCGTAAAGACTGCCCTGAAGGCTTTAGTGGACAAGCAACTGATCAGCAAGACCCCAAAAGGCTTCTTTGTCAGCGACCGCTTCTTTGCGAAATGGCTGGCAAAAGGATAATAAAGCACAAAATGAGGGTTTCCACAGAACATATAGTTCTTTCTGCCGATGGTTTACGATGAAATACTGGAGGAGAAAACGAAAATAGGCGGCTCCCGATATGTTCGAGAACCGTTTATTGGATGTTATTCTTGATTCCATTCGTTGAGTCCCTTTTCGATTTCTTCAATGGAAGGAAGGTTGCTGCGAAAATCTTTCGGCAGAGCTTGACCTAATTCATAGTCGGATACACCAATTGGCTTCTGTATATCACGAAGTGCATATTCTGCTTTTATTCTGTCTTTGGTCTTGCAGAGAAGCAGGCCGATAGTCTTGTTGTCGCCTTCTCTGCAAAGCGTGTCATCTATGGCAGAGCAATAGAAATTGAGCTTACCGATGTATTCGGGCATGAAGTCAGTGGCTTTCAATTCTATAACTAAATACCTGTGCATAAAGGTGTTATACATCAGCATATCGATATAATAGTCATCACCTGAGACCTCAATGTGATATTGTCTTCCCATAAAAGCGAAGCCAGCTCCCATTTCGACCAAGAATTTTTCGATATGTTTGATGAGCCCAATCTCGATGTCTCTTTCGTCATATTGGTCGGTGAAAGTGAGCATGTCGAAAATATAAGGGTCTTTCAACAATGATTTTACCTCTATTGCTTCTGTAGCAGGGAGCGTTGTGTCGAAGTTATTGGCGAGAGCGCCATGCTTGCCATAATAATCGAGCTTGATGGCCTCAGCAAGATAGTCTTTGCTCCAATGCCCTGTAATGCATTGTACCATATACCAATAGCGAGCTTTGAGGTCTTTAACTCGTTGGAGTAAAATTATGTTATGAGTCCAATTTAAGTGCTTGATGGGTAATGTGTTTACATTATTTTTCAATTGCGCAACCGCTGGTTGCGCAATTGAAAAATATCCAACTTTAGCCATGGTCAACTCCTTGTTGTACTCATTATAGAACTGCATCATGCACTGCATGTTTCTTATGGAGAATCCTTTCCTCTCAGGATACTCATTCTTTAGATCTATAGATAGGCGCTGTAGAGTCTTCTTGCCCCAACCATCAGTCTCTTGGCTTTTGGTAAGCATTTCACCGATGTCCCAATTCATACGGAGCAACTCCTCGTTTGCTGCGTACATGGCTTTCTGTTGGGCAAAAGAAACACGAAGCTTGATTTGTCTCAACAAAGATGGATAACCTTGGAAGTTTCCCATGCCTAATTCTTTTTGTTCAATTTCTTGTTTCATATAGAAGATTGTTTGCTCCAATCTGCAAAGAAAATGCAAACGAGCGCAAAGAAAGCTTGCTTTCAATTTGCCGAGTGCAGCTTTTCTTCTGCAAAGATACGACTTTTCCTCGTAACTTCCAAGTTTTTGGGGGAAAATATAGCGAGGGTGGTAAAGAAAAAAATAGGCGACTCCGGAATGGAGAGTCGCCTATTGAATATTGTTGTTTCGATGATGAAACAAAGGATTATTTATTCTTTGCTGATTTCCTCAATCTGCTTTATCATTTCGTCATTGGTCTTTTGCATCTTTTGGTAAATCCACCATGCAACAGCCACACCAATGAAGGCACCTGTGCCACCACCATAGAACACAAACCACATGCCAGTATCGGCATTTATGGCAATGAGATGAAAGCCTATTTCTATTAATAACCATATGCTCATGACTATTGTGGCTGTCAACATTATGACGGTTTGCTTGGCGCGACGTTGTTTCATCTTTACCAATTTCTCTATTGTGTCGATAAGGTTGTCGTGACAGTAGTCGCTGTCTTTAATAGCTCGCATGTTGATGTCGTAGTCGCACCAAACATCACATAGAAGCAATATGACGAATGTGCCGACACTCCACCAAGACAAGTCGAAGTAGTACTTGGCGGCAAAAGCTAAGTATAGCAATATAGGGGTGAGAATAATTTCGCCTATGATCATCCTCTTAATCCATGAGAATTTCTTCTTCATCGATTCAGCCATAATACGGCTGTTGATAATCTCTTGTTGTTCAAGTTGTTTCTTGAACGATGCCATCTGCGAACGCATAATCTCGAGTTCGTTGTTATTGTTTATCTTTTCCATATTGAATGATTTTTGTAGGTTGAATATTGATGATAATATAAAGGTTTTCCATTATCTTGTCGAATAATAGATAAAAATATTAACGTTAATGGTTATTCCTTCATTCGTTTCAGTTGTTCACGGATGCGCACCAATCTGACAGAAACATTCTTTGGTGTAATGCCGATGATAGCAGCAATTTCGTCGTAGCTGATGTCTTCGAGCCATAACAACACTATTGCACGGTCGAGAGGTTGCAGGCGGCTTATGCGTCGATGCAGAAACTGAGCCTGTTCTGATTTCACTTCACGGCTGTTGAAATAGTCTACGTCCATAGACAGCTGTGCCTTATGGTTGCGTTTCTTGCGTTTGTCGATGGTGATGCAAGTGTTCAGTGCCACACGGTAAATCCATGTTTTGATGTTGCTGCGTCCGTCAAACGATTCCATGCCGTTCCACAGTCTTATGAGCACCTCCTGAAACATGTCGGCAACCTCGTCGTTGTCTTTTGAGAACATATAGCACACGGTATATATGGTGCTACGGTTGCGACGAACAATGTCGGTGAATTGTTGTTCGTTTTCTTTCATAATTTATGTCTTATTTGGTATTTTCTTTACCCTTTAGACTAAGGGTTGGAATGGTTTGCTACATGAAAAAGAAAAAATGTTTTTAATAGGTATAGACAGTTTGGGTCGAGCGCACTTCGCCCGACCCACTTATAATTATTATTACAGTTCGTTAATCCACTTGGTTATTGTCTCCAGCACTTCTGGAGCAATAGTTTCTTCTATTTGCTGATATTCCACAACGCTGCCAGTTGAGCAATGTTGGAACAGATGGTTTACACCATCAATCTTCTTTATAGTGTGCTTGCAGTTGGAGAGTCCAGTTTCAAGTATAGTTGTATTGGCGGCGCAGTCCACTTGAGTGTCTTTTGTGCCGTTAAGTGCTAACACTGGGCATTTAATCTTGGACAACTGCTTGCCAGCATCTATAGTTATGAAATGGCGTATGTATGGCGAGTTGGCTTGCTCTAATGATCTTTTTAGGATAGGCTTTAAGTTGTCTGGCACTCCGTCGATGGTTATCTCACTTGTCTTCTTGCCATTTGCAATCTCGTTGAGAATATTTGAAATGGTAGCGCAGTAGGAATCAACCATATCCTTAGGCAGATTTATGGCAGACATAGCTTGGCGGTTCTGCATCACGAGAGTTTCTTTACCAGATATAGCCATGCCAGCGAGCGACACAATAAAGTCGGCTTTGCCTTCAGCTGCAAGCATCATGGCTATTGTGCCGCCCTCGCTATGTCCTAATATTCCAACCTTGTAGAAACGCTTGCGCAATAAAGGTAAGGCAGATGCGGCATCTTGGAGGAAATCGGCTGTTGTGAATTGACCGAAATCAATATTCTTATCATTCCAACCACGGTCGTCATAACGTAAGGAAGCAATGCCTTGACGGGCTAATGCATCTGCAATTACGGCAAAGGGTTTATGTTCAAACAGTTCTTCGTCACGGTTCTGCTGTCCGCTACCAGTAACCATCAGCACTACGGGAGTTGTCTTAGAATAGTTTTGTGGTAGGGTGAGGGTTCCGTTGAAAGTGTATCCTGCATTTGTGAAGCTTATGTTCTCTTCCTTATATGGAAATGGAGCAACCGGAGTTTGCGGACGTTTAACTACAAGTTTGCCGGGCTTTAGTGTAAGAGGTATGGGGAAACCATTTTGGGTGTATGTACCTTTAATTTCGCCATTCTCCATTTTTCCTTCAAATGTGGCTCCAATCATCGCAACCGAAACCTTTATTGTACCGTCGTCCTTAATAGTCTTCTCGGCTGGTATTCCTTTAGCACCTTGCGAAGGCGAATCCATGGTGCAGCCGTCGCAAGAGAAGTTGAATACTAAAGGCAACTTAGTTCCCATTATGTTTAGTTCGCCGTTCCATGCTCCTTCCTGTGCATTGGCTGCAAGTGAGGCAAGCGCAATAAACACTGTTGTGATGATTCTTGTAGCTTTCATAATTGTATTTATTAATTGTATGTATTAATGGATTTTACTCTATGCCGATTGGTTTAGAAGAGGTGGTCCTTAACTCTGATATGACATGGCAAAGATACAAATTAAATCTGAGAAACTCACTCCTTTTCGCAGAGATTTTCAATGCCACTTTTCTTTTCGGCTTGAATGACCCATTCAAACCTTTTGCAAAGTTACGATTTTTCTATTTTTACTCCAAATATTTAGATGAAAGACAGAGTAGAATGAGCAGTAATTAAGTTTACGAATGAAATGGCTCTGATCTTAATACAATAGCAAAAGAGGTATTGCCCGAAAACACTTTTGGGGAATACCTCTTTTAAACCTAAAACCAACTAACTAATAAAATTATTTGCCTAACCTAAAATCTATTTATTGTATTCTGTCGTAACTTTAAAATATCAGGTTTGATTCTTTATTTTATAATTACCTTTTTGCCCTGGTGAATATAGATACCAGCCTGATTAGGCTTCTTTGTCATCTTCATGCCACTCAGGGTGTACCAGGAAGGGTCGTTCTGGACGTTGTTGTCGATGATAGGATGGCTGATGCCGGTAGATGGCATGTTGGCAGTTACGTCCTTGATGGTATACTTACCAGCATTCTTCTCATTCTGGACTTCCAGATAGGTATCCTTGTTGATATTTGTGAAATCAACGGTCTGTAGCGAACCGGTACTGAATACGAAGGAAACCATGTAGTTCTTGCTCTTGATCTTGTAAGTCTGGTAGAACCACTTCTTTCCATTAATCTCCTTGTACTGGGTTATCTTATCGCCTGGCCATTTACCTGTAGCGGTCAGGTTCTCGTTAGGACTGTCGCACCATGCCCAGAAGTTGAAGCCCTCTTTCCATCCTACTTGGTCTGCGTTGGCATACACGGTGATATCGTATGGCTCGAAGGCAGCAGGCTTTTCTACCTTATAGGTACGGGTAAGAATGCCGCTGACAACGCCATTCATCAGCAAGCCCACCTTGAGGGTTGTCTCGCCGAAAGGAATCTCAATCTCTTCTCCGCTCTTAGCCTTCTTGCTGCTGGCAGTAGGCTCTGTGCCATCGGTTGTATAAACCAGCTGCGCATTATCCTCGTTGCTTACAGCCACGAGTTTTGCCTTCATCACGCCTTCGTAATCACCGGAAGGTAAATCAACCCAAGCCAGGTTAGCCTTCTTTGGCATGAAATAGCGGTAGTGGTAGCCGTTCAGCAGTTCGGCGTATGTGTTTGGTGCTGCATACTTCTTGGCGTTAGGACCTACGATGGCAATCAATGTTGCCTTGTCGCCTACGGTCATGATGCCGTTATATCTATCTCCCTTGTAGGCATTGAAGTTGGTGTTGCTGGTGTTGGTGATGCCAGCCAGCTGACGTGCGTTGATCATTGCCTTGATATCTTTCTTGCAGTCAATCCAATGCTTGTAGAATACGCATGGGGTACCGCAAGATGCCAGGATGTAGGCATTGGCTGCCAAGGTATCCTGGCGGATAGGGTCCTGCTGTTCGCTGGCTGAGCGATATTCGGTATCGTGATTCTCCACGAAGGTTACGGCATACTGCTTGTAAGCTGGGTCGTTAGCCAAGCCATCGGTCTTTACGGTCGACCAGTTGGCTTTGATGGCGTCGCGCACCACGTAGCGGATAGGGAAGTCGAAGGCTGCACTTGTGATGTTGCCATTCACCTTGGTGGCGTTGAGCCAGTTCTTGACTACGGATACATTTCCATCCCAATATTCTCCTACGGAATAGGTTGGTTTGGTAGCATCGTTGTAGATGCCCGTGTATTTGCCGCTGTATCCCTTTACCATATCATAGCGGAATCCGGCGTAGCCGAAGTCGTTGAGGAGCATGTCGAGATAAGCCTTCACGATGGTCTGCACGTTCTGGCTGCTGTGGTCAAGATCGCGCATGCCGCTCCAGTCTTCGCCGGTATCGTTGATGCTGCTGAGCTTGTAGCCGTTTTCTTCAGCCCATTTTTTGGTCTTGCCGCCGTCATCATTGGCGCAGATGTCGGTGGATTTCATCTCGTAAGTTACGCCCTTGTAGGTTTCCACAGGGAAATCCACCCAGTTGGATACGTTCTTACGGTGGTTGATGACTACATCTGCGATAGTTCCGATGCCGTTAGCCTTGAAACTCTTGATGAGAGAGCGGAGTTCATCTTCGCTTCCGAAGGAGCTGTTGTAGTTGCTGAACCAATAAAGGTCATCGTAACCCATTGACTTACCGCCACAGTTGGCACTCTGCGGAATCCAGACGAGGTTGAAGTACTGTCCCAGCTCAGGAGCCTGCGCTTCGAGATTGGTCCACTTGGATTCGCTGAAGGAATCCCAGTAGAATCCCTGCAGCATCACGCCGCTATAGTTGGCAGGCCAACCCTGGGCGAACATATTGATGGTTGCCAGGAGGGCAACGAGTGTTAAGTAGATTTTCTTCATATTTATTCAGTTAGAGTTGTTGCTTTGATAACTGTTGCAAAGTTACGACGAAAATCGGTGAGTTGTTTCTCCAACTGATGTAAATCACGCAAAAGAAATGCGCAAACGTTTGCATCTGTATCTGTGTTAAACCGATTAGTAAGCGACCGCTTCTTTGCGAAGTGGCTGGTGAGAGGGGGAATCACATCATAGGTCTTCTATCATCCTGCTGGCATATAGTCTACGTTATGTAAATAATATTCTAGAAAGCAACAGTCAAGGAGAAACTCCCGGAAAATGGGGAAAGAAGAGATTGTTATAGTCACTAATGCTAAGTGGAGAATAAGGGTGCAATCTGTGCTTATTCCTTTCACAATCATCAGAATATACTTATAATCAGTTGCTTAAGTGTGAAAGGAGAATTCTCTGAAACAACAATAATAATCAGTAGATAGGACTATTCATATAAGGAGAAAGCAACTTAGTCTAAGGGAGAAAGCAACTATCACAAAAGGAATAGAAAAGGCTTCTTTGTATCGGATGACCCGGGTCATCCATATAGATGACGGGAGTGAGCCATATAGATGACCCGAGTCATCCATATAGACGAACTTAGTCGTCCAGCCGATAACTCACCCCTTTTCTCCTGCCAACATCTATCCCTCATCCTTCTGGTTACTATCCTTTATCCCAGCATTCATAACAAAGACACCCACTATTCATTATCAAAGCACCCACTATTCATTATCAAAACACCCACTATTCCCTATTGGAGCAAGGCACATCGCCATATTTAAGCTTAGCCATCAATTACCATCTCAAATTAAAGAGATTTTTCCTTTCACACTTAACTCTCTTATTTTCAATGCAATCCACATTTCGTGAAAGGAGATTTATGATTCACCTTAAATATTTCTAACTGTACGGTTGAAACGAAAAAAGGCAGCTCTCGGAATGCGAGAGCCGCCTTTTAATTATGAACACACACAACATATATGTGTGTACTATTTGTACAAAATATTATTTCACTTCAACGAAGGCATAAGCACCTGTGATATCATTAAAGTAGATATTATATGTACCTGCAGGAACAGGAATGTTGCTGCTGCCACCAGAAGTGATAAGAGTTCCCTTACTCTCAAATTTCTGACCTTCAGCAAAACCCCAGTTACCATCATCGCGCCACTTGTGATCAGCACGGATCTTCAAGCCACCAGCAGGAATCTCTTGCTTGGCAAGATACCAATTGTGAGGTGCCTCTTGCTTCAAGTCGATGTCATCACCATCATTCCACTTGCCACCTACACCTATCAGGCTAACATTCTTAAACTCTGTAGGATTCTGGTTGGCAAGTTTTGTCCATTTATAAGTCATGGTTGAGAAGTCGGCTGTGAATGTATAGTAAGCACCCTTCTCTGGGCAAACGATAGCACCACCACCGGCCTTCAACTTACCCTCAGCTGTATTTACGCCATCACCAGAAGCAGAACCAAAGGCATTATCCCATTTGCCAAAGTCACTGCCGAGCCAAATCTTCATGTTAGCATCACCTGTCCACTTCGTAGTAAAGTTCTGAACCATAGCAGTTTCAGCAGTCATCAAGCAAGACATGTTTTGGTCGCTCCAACTTTGCAAAGCACCTACAAGATAGTATTCTGGTGCGATTTGTTTGATGGAATAAGTGTAGTCCATCATATTGATTGTCATCTGATAGATACCAGCCTTTGCAATCTTACCAGCGTTAGCCTTTTCACCCTTTGAAGTAGTAGTGAGAAGTGTACCGCTCATTGCGTCGTCACCATCTTTTTCTACACCAACAACACCCTTAGGATTGTTTTCTACTGCCCAAATATTACCTGCATCTACATTACCCTGAGGAATAATCTTCCAGTATTGGTTATCGTCTGTTGTAGTAAACATAATGGTAAATACTGGATCCTCATAAACGTCTGCGTCTGAGTGGGTGAATTTGAATTTGGTGTCCAAACTCCAATCTGTCATTTGTCCAACCAGATAGTAGTTAGTGTCAATGAATGGAGCCTTTGGAGTCATTACAAGGTTTATCTTACCAGCATCGATAAGAACAGCCTGACCATCTTTGACTGCGTTTACATAAACCTGAGCATCAAAAGTGCGGGCTGTAGGACGCTTGCCGTAAGCTGATTCTACAACAGGTGCGAGGTCTGCTACTGCACCCTTACCATTAAGGTCAGTATTGACAGTTGTCTTGGTTGCATTCTCTACACCCTGAGGAGTAAGCTCCAAGCGGGCATTTGCCAAAGTAAAACCTTCAGGAAGAGCTGCGCTGCTTAAAGAGAAGGTGTTGACACTATCTGTAGTCACACTGGCAAAGTCGATGGCCTGAGCTGCTGTTGCAGTAAAGCCAGGAATTGTGATGGCATCTTCCTGTGGGTTAGTCTGAGGATCTGCCCAGTCTTTGAAATCTTCGCTGCAGGACCCCATAAAGAGGCCTGCAAGTGCGATAGAGATATATAATGATAACTTTTTCATTTTACTTCGATTTTAAATCGTTATTTACTTGATTTCACCAGTTCCCTTAGCGATGTTGAGGTGAACCTGCTGACCTACATTACCTGTAGCTCTATCCTGGTCGCCGCCTGTTGCACGGTACTTGATCTTACCGTCTAATGTGACGAACTCAGAATGCCACCAGTCGTGTCCAGGAATCTTAACGTACATACGTACACCCTTATCAGTACCAGCAGGAACTGAACCTACGAATGCAGGAGATACGAATTCTCCGTCCTTGGTTGTAGGTACGGTGAATGACCAGCCTTCAGCTTCCTCTGCGAAATCGTCGCTACCAGCTGCAGGACCAATGAGCCAGATTGTTGGCTTGTTGAACTGAACGTCATAGTGGATTTCACGGTTTACAACTGATGTTGTTACGATTACCAGATACCAGCCTGGGTTCTTTGAAGCGATATTGCCATCCTTGTCGATGATATCGTCCTTGCAGTCGCCGGAAACAGTGATGCCAGCATAACCAACTTCGCTGCCATTCCATGCAGCTGCAGAATTCAACTTGATACCGCTATCGTCGATATAGACAAGATGCCAGAATGTATCCTCTGTACCATAAACTTGAACCATATCGAAGCAATTGTCCCATTTCCAATCACAGAAGTTGCCTACAGTATATACATGGCTAGGCAAGTTGACTGGTGGCAATGAGAACAAGAGGTGAATCTGGTTGAGTGAAACTACATTAGAAAGAATCTCTGTTCCCTCTACAACATTACCATTACTGGTCACAATATTTGCCTTCAAACGGAAGTAAGCTTTTATGTCCATAGGGAAATCAGCCTCAGTCTTGCCTTTTTGCACATAGATGTTAGTCAAGGTACTTGCCAATGAAGCTGCATCAATTGCAACCTTGGCACTGTTGCTGGTTTCTGAAAGCTCAACAGCATCAGTCATATTTTCATCTGTTGCAACCTGTACTGTATATTGAACGCTAGCTGTATAGCCATAGTTAGGCTGTGAGCAGGTCAACATAATCTTAGACGAATTCGCCAGGTCGATTGGTGTATTCACCAATGCTGGAGTATTCAATTTGAACTCTGTTGGTGTCTGAATAGACGGATTAGAGTCATTGTCGTCGCTACAAGCTGTCATGAGAGTTAAACTCATGACAACGAGTAGAGCTGATTTAATTATATTTTTCATAATGAATTTCTTTTTATGTTTACGAATTAATATCCAGGGTTCTGAATCAGATTCTTGTTAGATGTCAACTCGTTGGTTGGGATAGCAAAGATATTCAAATCTTTAGAGAAGTTGCGACCTTCCTTGGTGCCACCCTTCCACTGCCAGTTGTAGTTGACATTGCCACCATAACGGTTGAAACGGATCAGATCCATACGACGGCGACCCTCGAAGTAGAACTCACGGCTCCATTCATCGCAGATATCGTTCAGAGAATAGCTCTTGTCTTCAGGACGGGTAGAGGCATTTGCACGCTTGCGGATAGCATTGATAGCTGCTGTACCTTCAGCTGTAGTCTCTCCACCATTGAGGCGGGCATCAGCCTCTGCAAAGTTCAGGTAAGCCTCTGCTGCACGCATCAGGAAGAAGTCTGCATCTGGGAATGTAGCATCATGACCTGCGCTACCGTCTGTCTTGAAGTTGGTAAACTTAGCTACACCGAAACCGCTCTTGAAAGTAGAAACGTCCTCATTATCCAATGTACGGTTTACACCGCAGAAGAGAGCACGGTCGTCACCGGCAGCTTCTGCTGTAGCGTAGCTTTCAAGATTTGGAACGTTACCATTAGGGAAGAACTTCTTAACCAAGTCTGGACGAGCACGGTTACCACCCCAAGCCTGGTCAGTACCATTGGTAGCTTTAGGGTTGTTTGGATTTGCGTGCATATCTTGATCGTAGGTAGAAGCCAACAGGAAGAGTGTAGTACCCCAGCTTGTGGTCTTCAAACCATCCTGCAAGAGAGGGAAGATACCCTCGTAAGCAGCATCAGTCTCACCGTTATCGCCCATGAAGAGCATCTGGTAAGCACTCCAGCCGTTTACGCTTTTGGTGTTCAGCTTATAAGATGAATCCATCACCTTCTTGGCGTATTCCTTAGCCTTTGCCCACTGAGCTGTGCCTGTATATACTTCTGCATTGAGGTAGAGACGAGAAAGAAGTAACCAGCATGCAGCCTTATCTACACGGCCGTAGCCTTCATCTGTTGACTTCTTAGCCTTTGCTTCAGAAAGGTTTGGTTCTATTTCAAGAAGCTCCTTCTCGAGCCATTCGTAAGTCTGTGCTCTGGTATATCTTTCAGGCTTGGTCAATGGAGAAAGTGTGAATGGGATGTTGCCCCATGCATCCATCAAGCTATAGTATTCGTATGCTCTCAGGAAGCGAACCTCAGCAAGCTTGGTTGCATCCTGATCTCCTGCTTCAGCAAGATACTGGTTGCAATAAGCAATACCTGTTGTGATACGGGCATACAAACCGGTCAACATTGGGTTTGTGGCATTGTAGCTATTATAGCAGAAGCCGGCAATACCATCATCACCCCAACCGCAGATAGCTTCATCGGTTGTGAGCTCGTTTGCATTGAATGTCTGGCGTACAAAACCAGATGTACCACCATCAATACCATCAATGTCGCAATCGCCATTAGCACCACCATTACCAGCCATGGCAAAGTTAGCGTAGCACTTGTTGAAAAGGCCATCGATGTTAAGGTTTGTCTGGATGTTTGGGTTAATCGGAGTAACGTCCAAATCACCGACACATGATGTTGTTGTTCCCATTGTAAGCAGGAGTGCTGCTACAGGAACAATATTTTTAATATATTTTTTCATAATGAATATCCTTTCTTATTAGAAATTCAAGCTAAGACCAACTACAACAGAGAATGGACGTGGGTAGAGGTTGTTGTCATTACCATCGCCTACTTCTGGATCCAAGCCGTCATAATTTGTAATTGTGAATACATTTGATGCAGTAGCGTATGCACGACCTGAAAGTCCATGCCAGCCGCTTGACTTAAACAAGTTGTTGAAGCTGTAACCCAATGTGATGTTGTCGCACTTCAGGAACGAAGCGTTCTTCACATAGTAGTCAGACAACTTAGAAGTAATCTCGTAGGTCTGCCAGTTTCTCTCAACAGTACTCTTCAAACGGTTAGAGAAGTACTTCAAAGAGTTAGAGAACCACTCACCTGTATTCATGTTACTCATGCCCTGCTCAACATTGTTATATACATAGTTGCCGATGCTTGCACGCAAAGAGAAACCGAAGTCCCAGTTCTTGTATTCCAGGCGAGAAGAGAAGCCCATTGTTACAGGAGCTGCTGGGCTCTTGTAGAGATACTTATCGCTTTCATTGATCTTACCGTCACCGTTACGGTCAACTACGCAGTTCTCAATTGGCTTGCCGTTCTTGTCGTAAACCTGCTGGTAAACATAGTATGAGTTCATTGCATAACCCACCTGGTTAGCCTGCAGATAAGCACCAGAACCATCACCTACCTTGATGTTTGTATTAACAACAGGAGCACCATTCTCTGATACACCATTCAAGTCAGTAATCTCGTTCTTGTTGTAAGTGAAGTTGTATGTCATGGTCCAGAACCAGTCCTTGGTCTGGATAGCACGCCAGGTAATAGCTGCTTCAACACCGGTATTCTTCAAGGAACCGATGTTCTGCCATGCCTGGTTCTTGTAACCTGCCATAGAAGGAAGTGGAGCATAGTTCAACAAGTCGGTAGTCTTTCTGTAGTACCAATCTACGCTACCAGACAATCTCTGATCCATGATGCCCCAATCCAAACCTACGTTGTAGGTAGAGGTTGTTTCCCACTTCAAGTCAGGACGGTAGTTGTTTGGTCTATAAAGTTCACCTGTGCCAGTAACTGGATAGAAACCGTTTGTACCAGTGCTGATAGAATAAGAAGGAATCCACTCATAGTCACCGATAGAACCAGCCTGCTGACCAGTTTTACCATAGCCCAGACGGAGTTTCAAGTCAGACAACCAGTCAGCGTTCTTCAGGAACGCCTCTTCGTTAGCCTTCCATGCAAAAGCGAATGATGGGAACCAAGCCCAGTGCTCCTTGAAACGTGAAGAACCATCATCACGGACAGTTGCTGTCAGGAAGTAGCGGTCGAGCAAGGTATAGTTGGCACGTCCGAAGAAAGATACCAGGTAGCTTTCGCTCTTCTCGCTATATGGAGTATGAGGACGCTCTGTGCCAGCAAGACTTGCATCGTTATTTGTTTCAGGATAATAACCTACATAGTCATTGTTCTTGCTGCGCCAGAAGTGCTGCCACTCATAACCAGCCATGATGTCGAAGTGATGAATCTTGTTGAAATCCTTGTAGTACTGAGCGTAAGTACTCAAAGAGAGGTTGCGCTTCAGAATTTCCTCACCACCATAGCTACCATAGTACAATGCGTTAGAACATGATGGAGCAAATGACTGGCTCTGGCGACCTTTTGAGATATCTGCACCCAAGGTAGCATGCAATCTCAGGTCCTCGAAACCGTGTACCTTATAGTCGATGTCTGCACTACCGATGAACGAACGGCTGTGAGCAATCTGACTGCCCTGATCCAGCAATGACAGAGGGTTAGGCATCTGTGTGGTGCTGTCATAAGTGAAAGGCCATGTATTGTCACCATACTCTGCTTTCTTTGACCACTGGAAATAGCATCCATAGTTGTAGAGAGTCTCTTTCATGTAGCTGCCCAACTGATTCTTGTGATATTCAGATGTAAACTTGTATGGATCCTGAGTAGGGTCCATTCTTACAGCTGATGAAACTACAGAACCATCAGTATATAAGGTTCTGGCATACATACCCTTGGCATTCAGGTTCAATGTCAAGTGATCCTGGAAGAATGATGGGTTCAAGTTCAAAGATGCTGTTGCACGCTTGAAGTCAGATGTCTTCACGATACCCTGCTGGTCTGTATAACCTACAGAAACACGGTATGGGAGTGACTTGGCTGCGCCAGAAACTGTAATGTTGTGGTCGTGGCTGATAGCTGTACGGTAAATCAAGTCCTGCCAGTTGGTGTTGGCTGTACCCAGTGCGCTATAAGCCTCACTGTCTTTTCCATACAGTTTTTCAACTGTTGCACGGAACTCGTCAGCGTTAAGAACATCAATTGTGTTCTTCTTCTCGCTGATGGTTACGCTACCAGAGTAAGAAACGGTAGGCTTCTGACCCTTGCGTCCCTTCTTGGTTGTAATGATGATGACACCGTTAGAACCACGGGAACCGTAGATAGCAGTTGCAGAAGCATCCTTCAAGACACTGAAAGACTCAATATCCTGTGGGTTTACTACAGAAAGGAGGTTAGAAAGACCCTTTACACCATCGTTGTCCATTGCCAGACCATCGATAACGATCAATGGGTCGTTAGATGCGTTCAAAGAAGAACCACCACGAACACGGATCTTGGCACCACCACCAGGAGTACCGTCGTTGCTGGTAATGTTTACACCGGCAACCTTACCAGTAAGCATATCCTGTGCGTTGACAACCACACCCTTGTTCTTAGAGTCTGGCTTGATAGCTGTAACAGAACCGGTTAAGTCAGACTTCTTAGCTACACCATAACCAATCACCACCACTTCGTTGAGGATTTGGCTGTTGTCTTGAAGAACTACTTGTACGTTTGGAGCGGCAGCCACTTCTTGGGTTTGGCTACCCACGTAAGAAACTTGGAGCTTGGCTCCCTGCTTGACGTTCGAGAGCGTGAAGTTGCCATCAAAATCAGTAGTAGTACCGATTGTAGTGCCAACTACGCGCACAGATGCGCCGATCACAGGTTCGCCAGTAGCGTCCTTTACATTACCATTGACGGTAATTTGCGCAAAGGCACTGATGGAAATCATAAGTCCCATCAGAAGGGTCAGAACTCGCAGAGGAATTCTAAAGTTTACCTGCTTCATCATTTAGAAATTTTTAGTTAAAGTTTATATTGATATGATATGTAAAATTGCTAATGTCGGACTTCTATTCTTGAGGTTAATTTTCACAGTTCGTGCTGGTTGCGTCAAGAATTTGAAAGCGAATTAGTGGTGCAAAAATACCTTATTATATATTAATAAAGAACACCTTATCGGGTGAATATTTAGTTTTTTTGTGCAATCGTTTGCATAATTCGGGTTTTATTACTACATTTGCATCGGATTGCTAACTAACTATAATTATAACCACAAATTAAAGCCTTATATAAAAGCGTGAAACACGAGGGTTATAGGGCTGGACGAACAATCCAGCCCTATAATTTTTTAATGTAAACAGCACGCAAATGTTGCAAAGGTTAAGGCTAAAAGTTAGTTGGCAAATCGCAGCGGTTAACTAATTAAGCTCCGGGACCATAAAGCCCCAAAGAGGCGTAGCCTCTCAGTTCTGAACCTTTTCAATGAAAACCAATATGGCAGATCAGAAAATTTTGACAATGAAGGATATTGCGAAGATGCTCAATGTGTCGGTCGCCACCGTGTCGCGTGCGCTGAAAGACAGTCCGAACATCAGTCGCGAGCAGCGTGAGAAGATTCAGAAGTTCGCGCGCGAACATAATTATTATCCTAATGTCATAGCCGAGCAGCTTCGCCACACCCGCTTAGGTCCGGCGAAGGTGATAGGCGTGATTTTGCCGGAATTTGTCCACTACTATTTCGCTTCGGTGCTCAGCGGTATTGAAAAGGAAGCGAATCTGCAGGGCTACCGCATACTGGTGGCGCAAAGCAATGAGAAATATGAGCGCGAGGTGGAAATCTGCGAATCGTTTTTCCAAAATAAGGTGTGCGGCATCATCGTGTCGCAAGCGAAAGACACGAAAACCTACGACCACTTCAAGCGTATGCTTGACAATGGCGTGCCGCTGGTGTTCTACGACCGCATTTGCGCCGGCATCAACTGCAACCGTGTGGTGGTTGACGACTACAACGGGGCATTTAAGGCGGTGAGTTACCTGATAGAGCGTGGCGCGAAGCGTGTGGCGTATTACGGCACGGATCTGGATTTGGAAATCGGGAAAAACCGTTTCAATGGCTATAAAGACGCGCTCCATAAGCATGGCATGGAGGTGGAAGATGCGTTGGTGAGGATTTGCGACACCAGCGAGCAGGCTGAACTGGTTACTCCTGGAGTGCTGGCGATGCCCAACCGTCCCGACGCCATTTTCACTGTGAACGACGACACCGCCATAGGGGTGCTGTATACGGCAAAGCATATGGGGCTGCGTATTCCTGAAGATGTGTCGGTATGCGGATTTACAAACGGACAACGCGCCATA
>OIXQ01000560.1_pt1 | contig 16415 bp, 27 predicted proteins | sample 1587791 | NCBI WGS metagenome assembly OIXQ01 (sample SAMN03283273) | human gut metagenome | biome: human-associated habitat; material: feces | host: Homo sapiens | place: Peru | collected 2012
GGTAATAGGTGTTGGCGTCCCGCCAAAATCGCTTAAGCATCTCTTGTTGCTGCGCCTTGGGCAGGAGGCAGTCGTCGTAGATACGCACCGTCCCGCCGCACCTGCACCTGAACTCCCGGATGATTGCCATCCCGATCACCTCCGCCTCAGTCGCCCGCCCGCAGCAGCTCGCCGATGGCCTGCACGCCGCGCTCGTTGTAGCGCCAGCTCTCGACCTCCTTGCAGCTGCCCTTGGCCTTGTCCATCACCAGCAGGCCGTACTCTTCGGTTTTCAGCCCGTGCCGGTTGGCCAGTTTGCCAATCCGATTCGCGCTCACGCCGTACTTGTCGCCGACCTCGCGCGCCGTATAGGTCTTTTCGACCGCCGGAAGGGGCAGGACCATCTCACCCTCGAGGGCCTTGCTGGCGTAGGCCGCGCAAATCTGCTTGTGCACCTCGCTGCTGCCGATCAGCTCGGCCATCTTCATCCAGAGCGCCGCCTGTCGGCTCTGGGCGTTGCGCACCTTCGCGTCGGCCAGCTTCTTGCGGGTCTCGTCGTCGGCCCGCCTCATCTTGTACTCGCCGGTCTTGCGCAGCGCCGGGAGTACGTCGTGAGTTACCCAATGCCTAAACGCCTTGGCCTCCGGCAGCTTGCTGCTCAGCACCAGGCTGTACAGGCCGGACTCGTTGATGAGCCATCCTCCGCGCTGTCCCAACTCGATCCCAATTTGGGATTGAGTTTCGGAGTCAATCATCCTGCGGTCTTCCGCGTCTACATGGTCGACGACTGCCTTAGTGCCTCGCTCATATCCCAGCCTCTCGGCCACGTCCTTGCCCACCAGCCAGCTTTCACCGTCAATCTCGATACCGCGGATGCGGCCGAAGCGCTCGCTGTCAAATACCATGATCTCGTTCATTTTTCTCCTCCTTTTTTGTCTTGCTTCTTGTCATTTCATCCTCCATGTGATATAATGTTAAATACAATAATCAAAGGAGGAGTTACCCATGAAGAAACTGTTGTCTGTCCTGTTGGTCCTTGCTGTGCTGTCCCTGCCCGTGCTGGCATGCGCCGAGGTTGATCTCACCGGCATGTCGCTGCAAGAGCTGATTGAACTGCGTCAGCAGATTGATCTGTTGCTCTTTGGCTCGGATGAGTACAAATCCGTACCCGTCCCCCAGGGCACCTACACCGTTGGCGTTGATATCCCCGCGGGCTCCTACACCCTCACGTCCGATGCTGAGTGGGGTGCATCTGTCGAGTGCTACTCTGCGCTGCCCAAGTCTTACGATACTCGCGTATATGATTATCGTGTAGATGCCGATAATACTGTCGCGAAAATCACGCTCGAGGAAGGTTGGACTATCGTGGTCGAGAATGGCACCGTGACGTTCTCCACTTACGCTGGCCTCGGATTCTAATCTGCCTTGCACTCGCCGCCCTTCGGGGCGGCTTTCATTTTTTGTCTGGCTTTTCGACTGCAAACAAATATTCAATCGGTTTGCCAAAGTACTCAGCGTATTTCACGCATTCTGCAATTGTAAATTTGCCGGAACGCATTTTGCGCTGGAAGGTCGGCAGACTCACATTAATGACATCGGCCATGTCATTTGCCGACATCTTGTGGTATGCTTTTTGGCCGAGCAAATTCGGAAACATATTATCACCTCCATCCTTATCTCGATCTGAGTATATTATACTCTCAATCCGGGATATTGTCAAGATATTTTTGCTCATTTCCGTCTCGTTTTGTGATATTTTTGATTGACAACAGCTCGGAATTGATATATAATAAAGTAGAGAAAGGGAGGAGGTGATACGAGTGGGGCTTGGCGATCGAATTCGCGAGGCACGGATCCGTGCGGACATGACCCAACAGGAGTTGGCAAGTGCAATAGGCGCTGCACAAAACACGATCACAAATTACGAGCGCGGAATACGTGAGCCAGATGCAGTCAGACTGATTGCGATTGCGCGTGCACTTGGAGTAACGTGCGATTATCTACTCGATATGCACATACCGGATAGAGATCAATTATCCAACAAGGCAGTTGCAATTGCCGAGAAATACGACCAACTGGATCAATACGGCAAGTCGCTCGTCGACCTGGTAATAGACCACGAGGCCGCACGTGTGGCGGCCTCGAAACCTGATGAATTTGAGATTGCCCGGCAGGCGATCGACGAGCTCAACGCTGCTGCGCTGGGACGACCGGAATCAACAGGATAACCTTTGCGCCGGTCTGCGCATCCAGATTCTCGTATAGGGTCTGGGTGCGCGGATCATAGGCCGCGCGGACGTGCGGCAGTATGGGCAGGCGGACGGGCTGGCGGCAGGCAACGTATCTCATGTGCTTAACCTCCTATCTGGCTATACCATACTCTATGCCGGCGCGGGATGCAATATGTACAGGCGGGATATCCCATCCCACCCAAAATCCCGAAAACAGGAAGGAGGACGCAACGCATGAAATCGCTCAAGCAGCTCAAGGAGGAGCGCGCGCTGACCTATCAGCAGATCTCAGACCGCAGCGGCGTGCCCGTCTCCACCATCCACCGGGTGATCGACGGCCAGGCCAAGAACCCCGGCTACGAGACGGTGACGGCCATCCGCGACGCGCTGGACGACGCACCGGACGAAAAGCCTCCGCCCGAGATCGACTGTCACACCTGCCCGCGCGACATGCCCACCCGGCAGGACTACGCGCAGATGTCCGCATCCTATCAGCAGCTGCTTCAGCGCATTGAGGAGCGCTTCCGCGCCGCGCTGGACAGCAGGGACAAGCAATTCGCCGCCGAGCGCGCCGTATACGCCCGCTGGCTCCGTGTGCTGGCCATCGCCTGCGCCGCGCTGGTGCTGTTTGTTATGTCCCTGCTCGTCATCGATATCATCAACCCCAACGCGGGCTGGGTCCGCACACCCTGAAGGGAGGGATCACATGGCATACTGCATCTACCTGCGCAAGTCGCGCGCCGACATGGAGGCTGAGGCGCGCGGCGAAGGCGAGACCCTTGCCCGGCATAAGCGCACGCTCACCGATCTGGCCGCGCAGCGCCACTTGCCCGTGGCCGAGATATACGCGGAGATCGTCTCCGGCGAGACCATCGCAGAACGCCCGGAGATGCGCCGCATGCTATCGGCCATCGAGTCCGGCGCATATGAGGGTGTGATCTGTATGGACGTGGATCGTCTGGGCCGTGGTGATGGCTCGGACCAGGCGCGAATCCTAAAGACGCTGAAGTATACCCATACGCTGGTAATCACGCCGTACAAGGTGTACGACCCGGCCGGATCGGAGATCGACGAGGAGTTCCTCGAGTACAGCCAGCAGTTCGCTCGGATGGAGTATCGGCACATCAAGCGCCGCATGTGGGCGGGGCGCGTTGCCTCCGCCCGTGCCGGAAAATGGCAAAGCCCGCGCGCGCCGTACGGATACACGCGGGTGAAGACTGCGGATGGCGCATGGACGCTTGCGCCTGTGCCGATCGAGGCCGACGCCGTGCGCATGATCTATGATTGGTACGGCACTGGCAAAATGGGTAAAAACAACATCGCCAACGCGCTGAATGATATGGGCCTGCGCACACACCTGGGCGCGAGATTCGTGCCGTCGGCGATCCGAACAATCTTGAACAATCCGGTATACCTGGGCAAGGTGCGTTGGTGCCTCCGCCGGACTAAGACAGTGATTGAGGATGGGCGCGAGTATCTGACCCGCCCGCTATCTGACGAGTGCATGATCTACGATGGCCTCCATCCCGCGATCATCACGCAGGCGCAATGGGACGCAGTGCAATCCAGGCTAGCTGATAATCCGCCACCACCGTGCAAGGCATACGCACGGCTCAGCAATCCGCTTGCCGGACTGATGTACTGTAGCGAGTGCGGCCACGCAATGAGCTACACGCCGATGAGCAATCGCAATCAGGCATATGCATACAAGTGCATCACTCCTGGCTGCCCGACATCCGGGATATACGCCAATTACGTATTTGGCCAGCTCGACGAGGTACTCCGGACATGGCAGGCAATGGGCGATCCTCAAGTCGACGCGGCGAGGCCGGCTGAATCTGCACCAGATCCCCGCGCGCTGCGCATTGCCGCCGCGCAATCCTCATTGGATACATTGCTCGCCCAGCGTACCAAGCTGCAGGAGCTCGTTGAGGCCGGCGCATACACCATCCCCGTGTACATCGAGCGCAACGCGCTCAACGAGGATCGCATCAAGGCCGCGACCGCCGAGCTGGCAGAAGCGCAGCGGGCCGTTGCCCCAGAGCAGGCGATCATTGCCCACTATGAGCAGATCACACACATCCTCGATGTGGCAGGCAAGGTGCCCGCCGAAGAGCTCAATGCGCTGCTCAAGCAGATAATTGCTAAGATCGTGTATCACAAGTCTAAGCGCTGCAATCGATCAAGCAATCCTGCCGAGCATCTAACACTCGACATCTACCCCAAGGTTGATTAGGCAGGGCACAATAATACGGGTATCCTGTGTGTTGTGATGAGTCACAACACGCATGATACCCGCAGTCCTTACTTATACTCCTCCACCATCGCGCGGACCCGCGCAGTCTTGGCCTGGAGCATGGCCAGATCGTCCGACCAGCTCTCCAGTTTACCGCGCTCACGCTCGGTGGTAGTTTCAGCGGCCTCGCACTTGGCGATCTTATCGGCTAGCATGCTGTGCGCCATGCGGTTGAACTCCAAGTGCTGTGCAGCCATCACCTTGTACCAATCCGCAGCCGCCTTGTGCTTGCCGGCCATCTCGTAGGCCGTCTCAATCTTGTCCTGCGCCTCCATCAGGTTGCCCCACATATCGTGCAGGATCTCCGGGATCTGATGCATACTCACACCTCCTGCCGCGCAATGCAATCGCGTAGCTCACGCAGATCACTGCCGTCGAAGGCGAAGCTCCCGAGCAGCGGAATATCCAGCGCCAACTTGCCCTGCGCCTGCATCTGCGCATGCGCCGCATTGTACAGCGCGTCGATATCCACCTGCCCGGCCTCGTCGATGACGCCGAGCGCCTGCACGATCTGATTGCCGCGCAATGCGTTGATCATCTGATCCATGCGTGCCGCCCCCAGGGAGTAGGCCATGCCGAGAACGAACTGGCGCTTGCTATCCAGCCTGGGCATCATCTTAGTCTCGAGATATGTGCCCACGCCTGCCTTGATCTGCTGTGCGCTTACCATTGCTCACGCCTCCATTTCAGATGGCGGGACGCTTGCGCGTCCCGCCGAATCGCTTAGCTGTTGCAACAGCCTCCGCACTTGGGGATGGGGTTGTACAGAGTCTGCGCCGTGGTGGCAGTACCCACCGTTACGTCGGCCACTTGCTTCGGATAGAAGGTAGCATTGGCATAAGTAATGATCGAGTTGTCCGCGCAGCAGCGCCGCTCGGCCTCCATCTTGATCTGCCCCTGCAGATCGGCCTTCACCGCAGCAAGATCGGCCTGAGCGAGGGCGAAGGAGTCGGCAGTCCTCTGGTTGACGACGGCCTGATCGCAGATCTTGTCCTCCACGCCGCGCAGCCTGCCGTCGATGTACTTGTACATCTCAAGCGACTTCTGGTCGGTGTAGGCGTTCGCGTCACGAAGCTTCACCTCGGTCTCCAGCTCCGCAATGCGCGCCGACTGCGCCGCCTCGTAGCGATTGACCAGGTGATTTTCGGAGCAGCCGTCCTCGCCATTGACGTTGACGTTGCGAGTACCGCCCATGTTCAGCCCGCCCAGCAGGCCGTTTCCGGCCACAGCCAGGCCGCCCAGCGCCGTGCCAATAATACCCAGCGCAGTAGTGCCCCTACCAGCAGTATATTCCATTTTGTCCACCTCCGCGATAATAGTTGTGTGTTGGTGATCACCACAACCATTGTCGCAGATTTTGCCATTCGGCGGGGGCGGAGGTGTACACGGGCTGTGCACAAGCTGTGCATAATATGAGCAAGGCCCCCGGCAATTGCCGAGGGCCTTGACTAGAATCAGTATCAGGCGAGGTAGACAGGCATGGTAGCCATGTTGCCATCGGGAGTTGGATAATGGAGCGTCAACCCTCCGGCAAGTGTGCGATCGTACAGATCATCGATATCACAGCGCTTGTCAGGGCCAACATCTACGTACACGCGCCGTGTGCACGTGATGAACGCCAGGTTGTCCGTGCCGCGCCTGGAGTACGCACCACCCTCCACGGACATCGGCCAGAGCCATCTCGTGCTGGGGACGATCCAATCAGGGATGAGGACGGAGAGACGGCGCTGCTTGTGGGAGCCGTCAGAGCAGATGCCATAGCCGCCAACGATATTGCAGACTATATCTGCCCAATAGCGGCGGGCACATGCAGGATACCCAGGCTCCGGACGATCTGTCACGATCGCGCAATAATCCATAACGACATCAATAGTTCTCATGTTTTCCTCCTTCTCCCGGTCTTTCGCCCGACCGGGAGGGCTAGTAGAATCACTCGGGCCAGTTGCAACCGTTGGCAACTGCGCCGATCTTGAAGTAGTCAGAGAACTTGATGCCAGGGACCATAGCCAAGCGGCTGAGGTTCAGGCAAAACGTCTTCGCGTCTGGCGCGTAGGCGAGGTGCGGGAAGCGGGCGACGGCCTTGTCGTAGATCGGGAGGTCCTTCGCGGGGCTGTTGGGGGTGATAGCCATGGGGGGCTCCTTTCTCCTGGTCTTTCGCCCGGCCAGGAGGGCTCATAACTAATTAACCGATGGTCTTAACGGTCTCCCACTCGGCAGTGGTGTCGAGGTAGTACAGCTCGATGCGGACGATCTCCATGCGGTCGGCGAACTCGCGCAGGGCGTAACGGTACTTCTTGGTGTCCACGGTGCCGGTCTTCATGATCTTCTGCTCAAATTTCTTGCTCATTGTTTTGTTCCTTCCTCTCTCAACCTTGTATCTATATTATACGCCTCTAGCGACGCGTTGTCAATAGTAAAGAGAGCAAATTAACAAAATTAACAAGCAAAAAGGCCGGACGCATCCGGCCTTACGGCTACTCTTGGGCGTAATCGTCACTCTTATTACGCCATCCTCTATACTTGCCCGACTTGATCCGGCGATCAACAAGTGGCTCGTCCGAGTCGATCATCCAATCACGCCCCATTTTGACCGCACTTGCGAATGACCCTCGCTGTGCGCGCTGGCGTGCCGTGGTAAGCGCTATACCGTGCTTTTCAGCATATTGTGTAAGAGGTATAAGCATTATATCACTCCTTAATAATGTTGATAGTTGTCGGGCGGGGCTTGTCGCCGCCGCCCACGAAGATGGGCATGATCCACTTGATGGCCGGAGTCGTGCGGCCTGTGCCCATCCAGTAGAGGTGCCAGTGCGCGCGGCGTACATGCGGGGTCGGGGACTTGTGCGTGCCGGCAGGGGCGGAGGCTGTATGCGACTCGACGACCTGCCGGGCGCGGCGAATGATGACGCCCTGCGCTGTGCCCACGTCGATCACGTCCGAGTATGCAGCTACGTCTATGCGCGGGCCGCGCTGACGGGGAACAGGCGCGCTGCGGCGCAGATCGGGCTCGTCGGCGCAGAGGTAGAGCAGCATGTTGATATGGCCGTACTTATGCGCGTCGATCTGGTCGGCGCGCCGGCCTGCATCCGGGCCGTCGTCCGAGTCGAGCGTCCGGCCGCCGAGCCTGCGCATGCTCTTGGCATATTCAGCGGCCTGCCTGGCCGCGAAAACGCTGCTGTCGCGGCCGGCGAGATCGTACTGGATATATGCGATCTGCATCCGGCCATCAGAAAACAGGTAGTGCAGGCGCAGCTCCAGCGCCTCAGGATATCGCTCGTCGGCCTCGAGGAAGGCGAATACTCCCTCGCAGTCGTCCACGCCCGGCGGATGCTCGATAAATATGCACGGGTACGGCAGGCGCATGAGCACCTGGGCGGGGATGCGGCTGTCGCCGGCGCCGGTCATCAATTCGGCGGCCAGGTCCGCGTCGAAGCGATAGATCGGCTTGGCAACGCGCCATGGGATGATCGCGGCGAGCCTGCGCATATCGTACATGCGCTCCGCCGCAGTCATCAGGTACATAGCCACACGCTCTTCGGCGGCCGCGGTGACGATCGAGTAGCTATCAGCCATCGGCAGGTAGCACCAGCTCGGCCAGCGCGGGCCGTCGGCGTTGAGCGATCGGCTGATCCGTTCATCCAGATCCGGGTATTTGGCCAGCATTTCGCGTTCTAGGCGATCCGGCGCAGTCATTGGCCAGGGCGACTTGGGCATGTGGATCACTCCTCCTTTCAATTATTATCCTGTGCGGGGGATTGATGCTGCTACCGGGCAGCGGCCGGCCGCAGGTGGCGCAGACGCGATCAGGCGTGCTCATTGGATTCGGCCAGGACATCGTCGAGCAGCATTTTCGTGTGGCACTGTCCAGTTGTCATGCCGGTCACGACGGCAAACGCGCGATCCAGGCCGCGGATTTGGCCTTTGAGGCTGCGTTCGCTGCCGTCGGCGATTTCGTCGGGCATGCGGCGGCGGTCCTGCCTGATCCGATCCTCATCATCCAGCATGAGCCGGAGGAGCTCTCTGGCGATTTCCGCACGGGTGGCGTCCAAGGTATCGAGGATGGGCTTGTAGTAGCCGATCTGCACGCTGTGCGGGTTTTTGAGGGGGAGGGAGGTAACCCAATCGGCCGCGCCTGCGCCAAAGCAGCTGCGCAGTACCTCGTGGGTGGAGTCGTCGTCGCCGTACTTGGGCAAGTCGGTGCCGACCGCGAACCAGTAGTCCAGGATGCTCGGGTAGGTGTCGCCGAAGTGGTAGCAGTCCATACAGTCGGCGTTGGCGGCGTTGCACTCCTCAATGCTGTCGTAGTACACGGGGCCGCCGCAGGTGGTGAGGCACACACGGTCGGTGCCGGGATCGTGGAGCAGGTAGCAGGTCTCCGGGGCGTTGTCGCCGCAGGTGTACGGGGTGACGAGGACGCGGTTGAGGATGTTTTCGTAGGTGTCCATAGCAATGCTCCTTTAAAACCATTTTGTGCGGTGGGGGTACTTCGCGGCGTGAGGCTCGTCGAGGTGATAGTGCTCGTCGTAGGGCTCCATCCGGCGGGTGTACTGCTGCATGATGGCGCGGTATCTGCGCACGGCAAACGCGCTGTAATGCGGGCCGGGGGTGCGATCCTCCATGCGGATGATGGCCAGGATGGCGCGATCCTCGTTGAGCCAGCGCCAGGACTTCATCTTGGCTGGCACCTCAAAATCGTGGCGCCAGAAGTGCACGTTCATGTGCAGGTCCCAGTCCTTGTCGGACTCTGCGGTGCGGTAGTATCCGCGGGGGTGCTTCTGCTTTCTCATGGCGGCGTCCTTTCTGCCCTCGTTACCTCCGGGGCGGGTGGTTGATAGATTGTTGTGGGGATGCGCTGCTTAGCGGTACCAGCGGATGTGATCGTGGGAGCCGTCGTCCTTCAGTGTATCGATGATCTGGCGGGCCTCGCCGGTGGTGAGCAGGGTGTAGGCCTTGCCCAGGCCCATCTTGCAGCTGCGCTGGGCGAAGAACTCGTCCTCGGTCTGGCCCAGTTTGGTGAGCATGGCGTCCAGCTCGGCGCGGTGCTCGGTGCGCAGCTCGTGCATGATCTCGGTGAGCTTCTTGAGATCGTTGATGGAGTAGCTGGTCAGGTAACGGGTACGCAGGGTCTCGGCGAAGGCGATCTGCTTGTCGGAGACGCCGGTGATCTCGGGCAGGTTGTACTCGGCGGCCAGGGCCTTGCCTCTTTCCTCTTGCTGCCTCTTGTAGCACTCGGGGCAGAGCGCCTCCTTCTCGTACCACTTGATCTTGCGCTCGCGATCCTTGTTCGATCCAAAGAGCTGCACCTCGCCGGTGTGGCCGCAGGAATAGGTTACGTAGTCTTTCATGATTTTGTCCTCCTTTGTTTCTCAACCTTGTACCTATATTATACGCCTCTAGAGACGTAATGTCAATAGCCAGAAGAGCAAATTAACAAAATTAACAAGCAAAAAGGCCAAAGAAAAAAGGGCGGGGAAATCCCCGCCCTTAGCCATTGAGAACATCAATGATGTGTGCCAGATGGCGCTTGGCCGTGCGCCTGTCGCACCCGGCTGCCACGCCTGCGTCCACGTCCGTTGGTGCGCAATCCACAAGGTATGCGCACGCTATCCTGCGATCCAGATCAGATAGCAGTGCGTCGTCGATGCGCGCCCGCATCTGGCTGCGAGTCGCGCCACGGAATGGATGCACACGCATAGCTACTCACCGTCGCTCTCGTCGTCCGCGCCCGCATTGCTCATGTCCGCCAGTCCCTCGCCGATGATATAGGCGATGACAGACGCGCCGGCCATGATCAGTGCCGTCACCTGGGTAGCTACGGTTTCCGCGCCGCCCAGAGCAACGATCAGCATGCTTGCAAAGGACGCAATCGCCGCCCAAAACTTCCTGCTCGTCAGTTTGCGTTTCCAATCGATCTTATTCATGGTTCCAGTCTCCTTTCTCTTCGAGGTTCTTGATTCGGTGGTTGACCACCTTGATTTGCTCTTCCATCACCGGCACCCGCCGGGCGAAGTTGTTGTGCTCTCGCACCTCGCGGGTCAGCTCTTCGATCTTGGTGTCGGTCACAGCCTGCGCTCGCTCCAGCTTGGAGTCAAGGGCGCTGGCCGATCGGGCGGAGGTGATAATCACGCCGATCAGCGCCAGCCCGCCGGTAATCAGCGCGGTAATGATTGCCTCGCTCACTTGTTTGCCACCCCCGATCTGCTGATCCAGGCCTTGATGCCCTTGTACAGGATCCCTACCCAGTCGCCCTGCTCATCGCCGGAGAGCTCGTATACCTCGCCCTCCTGGGCAAGGCCAACGATACCGTACTGCGTGCCCGGGCCGTTGCGCACATTCCATGTGCCATCGGTGATGGTCGTGCCATTCTGGCCGGCACCCTGTCCGGCCTCGACGATCAGGCCGTCAAAGCCAAGCGCCTTGAGCTTCTCAAGCAGCTTTTCGGCGTTGTTGCGCACCGCAAACGCGCCGACCTGCACTCGGTACAGTTTGTCCATCTTCGGCTCCTCCTCTGGTTTTTCCGGGTCGGGCGGGTCGGGCGGGTCCTCCGGTTGCTTGGCCAGCCCGTAGTGCTCGGCCAATACCTGCGCCTCCGCGCGCGCCAGCTTGTCCAGGTTGTCATCGTCCAGCAGCCATTTAGCCGATCGGGTGCACGAGTGGAAGCTGTGCTCCACCAGCAGGCCGATCGTCCCGACCGCCGTCGCCCCGCGGATCACGCCGTAGTAGTCGCCGTGATTGCCCTTGCGCGTCTCCACATAGCTGCCCTGCTTGGTCTGCATCACCGTGCGGATGCACTCGCCCAGCTTGCCGGCAATGTCCTTGCCTTTGCCGTTGATCGGGCCGTACACCATCACGCGGTCGACGCTCTCATTGCCCACCTTGCCGCCCACCGCATTGGAGTGGAGCGACAGAAACAGGTCGCAGCCCTTGGATGTTGCGCCGCGCTGGTAGAGTGCCAGATCCTTGCGCTGGTTCGGGCGGGTGGTAATCACCTCGATGCCGTACTGCTCGAGGTACTTTTTCAGCAGCAGGTGCAGCTTCCACGTCATGTGCGACTCGTAGTATTCGGGCACAACCGGACTGCGATTGTACTCCGCATAATGCCCCGCGTCCAGGCAGATTTTGATTTTTGCCATATCAATTCACCTCCTCCCATGCCTGTGGATAGTCCGCCGGGCTATAGGCCGTGTCCATCTTGGCCTTGTAGGTCTTGCTGTCCGTCCAGATCGTGTATTCCCCGGCCTTGTACATGTCGTGCGCGCCGGTCGGCGCAATCCACGGCCTGGCGCTCTCGGGCGTAGTGCCGTGATACTGCATCCACAGCGCGGGCGTCGCTTCCGGCGTCCAGCCGGGGTTGGCCGTGCTGTCGTGCGCCTGCACGCACTTATAGGGCGCGCCCAGGCGCTGCCGCACGTCGCCCACCGCAAACGCTCCCGGCTGCCATTCCCGCACCGCCGCCTGGTACTCGTTCACCTCGGCGGGCGTCTCCACGATCTTGCCCACCAGCCCGTCCAGCGCCGCGCGCATGGCCAGCAGCTCTTTTCTCTGCGCCTCGGTCATTCGCTTACATCTCCTTTCAATATGTTCAGGGCCTCAGCAGTTGCCGCTTCGCCCGCCGTTTCCAGCGCCGCCTCCGCGTCCGCCGCGCGCTGTGCGGCCAGCGTGTAGCTGTCATAGGCTTCCTGCGTTTGCAATTCAAGCACCATCTGTTCGCCGCCCGCGTTGCGCGTCCAGCCCGCCGCCGTCCGCAGGTCGCCCGCGATCAGGCCATAAGGCCGCGCGTCCACGATTTCGCACCCGAGCGCCGCCTCCAGTTCGGCCTTCTGCGCCTCGTCCAGCACGATCAGGTTTTCGACGATGTTGTCCTTCACTATTGCTCCAATCATATTTCCCCTCCTTACGCCGCTTGTAGTACGTACATTACGCCCTGATAGCCCGCGCCGCCTGTGCCCGGCGTGCTATATCTCACAGAGCCACCGCCGCCGCCAGCTCCCGGGCGTGTGCCTGCTTTGCCAGTTGCAGTTTGATCAAATTCTGGGCCACCTCCATCGCCGCCGCCGTCAGCCCCGCCAGTGCCAGGCGTCGTAGAATATCTGGCCCCATTTAGTCCGTCGCTGCCATTGGTGCCGCCGTTGCCGCCGGCCCATTTATGCGTGGTTGATGATATGGCCGCAGAAAGGCCACCACCACCGCCACCCGCAGCTAATGTACCTAAAATATCTTGCAGGCCAAATGGAATAGTAGACACTCCGTCGCCCGTTCCCGCAGCGCGAAGAGAAGCGCTTCTGTTTGATGCGGATGCGCCGCTGCCGCCTCCAGAGCCGCCGCTTTCTATTGTGCCGCCTGCGGCGGTGAGCGTTAAAGGATTCTGGATGGCTGTTGTTTGCCCACCATCATTGCTCATAATTGTTGTGCCAGTAGCGGCTGTTCCTCCGCCAGCCCCAATAGTTATTATCCATGTGCCGGGCGAAAACAACCCGGAGCTAGTATGCCCGCCAGAACCGCCACGTCCAGTTGAGTATGACGTTACAGAAGACCCACTGCCATCATCAGGTGATTTGTAGTATTTTCCACTTTCACCGCTGCTGCCCCCGCCGCACATCCAGTACTGCGCCTCGCTGCAATTCAGCGTGCCCGAGCTGGTGAGTGTGTAGAGCACGTAGGCCTTTCCGTCGATCACCACGCCCTGTTGCGTGTAGTCGCCCGTATACGCAAAATACCTTGCCACATACCACAGCCGCGCCTTGTTGTACGCGTCTCCGACATACGCCTTCTTCACCTGCCGCGCCACGCCGTTTATGCTCACGTACATTTTCTTGATCTTGCGCGCCTTGTCACTCACTCCGATATATCCTGCCTTACTCATAGACCAGGTACACCTCCCCAGCCTGAAGCGTACTCGTTCCCGCCGTCAGGTCAGTTGTGCTCGCCTTGATGTTGCGCACCTGCGCGTCTGCAAGCGTTGCCTCTGCCGCCGCGTTCGCTTGCACCTTGCCTGCCAGCGTGCCCGCCGTGATCGTGCTCGCCGCCTGAGTGTGGGATACATTGGCCTTGCCATTGAGCGCTGTCTGCACGGCGCTCGTGGTCGGCGCTCCGATCTGCGCCGCCGTCACCTGGTGCGGGTTGTTGGTGTCGGCCTTGTGGGTATTGATCAGGTTGAGCAGATTGCCTGCGGTTGACTCATCCAATACGTTCTGGATCCCATTAAGCCAGGACGTGAACTCGGCCTCGCTGTCGTCGAAGAAACTCTGCACCTGCGCGGCGAAGGCGGAGGTATCGATCTGCTGCACGGTGCCGGTGACCACGCCGCACAGGGAGCTGTCGTAGCGTCTATCGGTGATCGAGGCGGAGGAGAGGCTCGTCGCGGCCACGCCCACAAGCACGTCGGCAATGGCCAGCTCGTACACATCCGAGTCGCGCTGCAGTACTGCAGCAGATGGGTTGGTCGCTGCCGTGCCGCTCTTCACCGCGGCGCTGATCTTGCGGTCGGACAGGCTCCAGCGCACCACGATCCGGTCAATGCGCTTTTTTGACCCGTCCGGAGTGGGCAGGGTCAAGGTCAGATCGTCCGTATTATTGTAGTAGTATCCATTGATCCACGCCTTGCCTGCATGCACGGTCACGGTCAGGCCGCTCGCGCCCGGCACCACTTGCAAGTTGGTCGCCGGGTTGGGGAATACGCCGTTGCCGATCAGCGTGCCAAAGTAGCTGGCCCAGTCTTCGGCCTTGTATTTTCGGTCGCCGCTGACACTGTTGAAAAAGCTGCTCTTTTCGGCCATATAATTACCTCCATTTCAACGTCTCCGATAGTGTGGGCAGGCTCTCGCCGAAGGTGATGCTCAGCCCCGGACCGCTCGAATCCCATGTCTCCGTCGCCTCGGTGATACGCGCGTCCCTGGTCACACCCCATTGCCGATTGATGCAGGTCACCCGGTCGCCCACGTCGTAATCCACCTTGTACTTGAGCAATGCATTGGGGTTGATGGTGCTGGCAAAGCTGTTGGTCTCGATCTTACTCTGCAGGTACGATGCGCCCTTGGCCGCCAGCATGGCAATGTACTTCTCGTCGGGGATGGTCTTCTGCGAGCCGTCGGAATTGCTCACCGTCTGGGCAATGTCCGAGGCCAGGTAGTAGCACTCAATCCTGTCGAGGCCGGTGTACGTGCCCGAGGATACCTCGGCGATCAGCCTGGGCGCGTCCTCGTTGGTCTGCCCCTCGATATATGCGTCCGTGGCCAGGTTTTCACGGCTCGAGGTCATTTCCTGGCTCAGCACATTATCGAAGTCCGGCGAAAATATCGCAGGTGGATTGGTGCTCTGACTGCTGGTCCGGTCGAGACCCTTGTACGTGGTGAAGTAGTGCTTGCCCTCGTCCTGGTCGGTGACGATGCGGAATCCGATCTTTGCAAGCTGCGCGCGGGACTCGCACACATCGAGCAGGCCGCTGTAGATCTCCGTGGTGTAGTCCAGCGTCTCGTCGTCCACAGTCCCCGCCCGCACGGCCAGACTCGGAATCTTGCGCGCCGTGGTATCAGGTGATACCATGTTCTTGGCGACCAGCGTCTCAAGCAGCGTATGTGTGGCCATGCTGTAGGTATCGCTGGCCAATATTAATCGGGTGCCGAGCCAGTGCGTAATGAACTTGCCCTGCACCTCGATCGTGTCCATGCCGCTATTGTCCTTGCTGATCCGGATGTACTGTATCTGCCCGGCCTCGTCGTCGCCCTTGCGCATGATCAGCCGCCCCAGGCGGAGGAGCGATATATTACGGCTGTTGAGCGGCGCGAGCAGGCTGAACTCACCGCACCGCCAGTACCGCCGCGTCCACATCAGCGAGTTGATTTCGTCGACCACGCCTAACAGCTCCATGCCGGTGCTGTATACGTATATGTCCATGCCTACACCCCCAGATACCTGTCATGGTGCCAGAGTGTCACCTCAAGGTTGGACAGGCCGGTGTCTGCGTCGTACTTAATATCCGACAGATCCGGCGCAAGCTGAATAAACGTGCTCTGCGTGTCCAGGTATCGCAGCGCATCGGTCTGCACGCCGTCCCGCGTCAGGGTGGCGTACTTGTTGGCGTAGCCCGTGGATACGGTCAATACGTCCCCCGCACGCATAGTGATCTTGAATCGCAGGTACTCGCCCGTGCCCAAGTCGAGGATCTTGGGATTGCTTACACCGCCGGTCGCGCGGAACTCCACGCGCAGGCCGGTCTCCACGTCGCCGGCGTTGTACACCTGCACGATCTGGGACGCGCTGCGCGATCCGATCTCCCAATCCGCGTTGAGCTCTAGGCCGCTGTCCGCTGGAAACTCCATGCCTGCCTCCCACAGCGCAATGTCGTTGCGCGTCTCCGTGGGCGTATGCCAGTAAGGGGCGAGACAGGAGAAAGCCAGGGTAAAGCTGTGATAGATCGGGTCCTGCCGGCTGAACGTCGGCGCGCTGTCGAGCACCACGTCGATCGAGCGCTCGATGTTGTCCGCGATATAGGTCAGTGTGCCCGTATGCGTCAGCAGCTTGAGCATCTGCCTGCGCAGTCTGCCCGCCTCGGACTTATCCGTGGTGTGCATGTGCCCGGCGATCTCAATGTCGCGCGGCTCCAGTCGGCTGCCGATGTACGTGCTGCCGTCCTGACCCATGGCTGAGGTGCTGTAGATCTGCGTCTTGACATCTGACAAGCCGGAAACGTCCTTGAAATTGACATGATACATAGATGCGCGGGAGAGCTCGAGGCTCTCACCGCGTGTATTGGTATAGATCAGCCGTTCCCACGTCCTCATATTGCAATCTCCCTCGCAATCTGCCGGAAGTTCTTCGCGGCCTGCCGCTGCTGCTCCACGTAGCTCGTATCATTTGCATATACGTTTTGCGTGATGGCGAACGTTGTGCCCTGATTATTACTCCTGCCG
>OIXQ01000564.1_pt1 | contig 16362 bp, 16 predicted proteins | sample 1587791 | NCBI WGS metagenome assembly OIXQ01 (sample SAMN03283273) | human gut metagenome | biome: human-associated habitat; material: feces | host: Homo sapiens | place: Peru | collected 2012
GGTGGAAACCAGAAACTCACGTCGGGGCGAGCCGGTTTCTCCTTGTTGGCCGATTTGGTTTTCATCTGCTTCTGCCATTCCACGAGCTTCTCCAGTTCCGTATTGTCGTGCTCTCGCAAGTTGTGACAGATAGCTTCCACAATGTTGGACAATTGCCCCTTATTACATCCCGAATCGGCCACGAGATTGCCCATCATGCCGCATAATTCCTTCCAACTGAGGTCGGGATACTGGAATTCCGTCTCGCTGACCTGCGCTCCGAGAATAGGGAAAAACATCGGAACGAGGGGTTCGTGCATGTCTTTTGATATCTGAGAGAGCAAAAGTTGCACACATTCGGTGCCTTTTCCCAGTTTTGGCATCGCCGGAGCGGTGCTTTTTGTAATGTCGTACTTCAAATTTGTAGTTTTCATTTTAACTTAAATTATTGATAATGAGCCTTTTAGAGGAAAAGGGGTAGGGCTGGAGCGTTCCAGTTCCAGTTGTTCCAATTAATTTTTTGAGGGTTCCAATTCCACTTCATCTATATATAATTATCTGATTATTAAGTAGTTATAGAATCTATAAAAAGGAATATTGTCCTAAAAAAGCTTTTTGGAACAATTGGAACAACTGGAACAACTGGAACGGCAGAACAGTCTGAAACTAACAAAAAGTCAGCTATCCCGCCAGTTCCCTTTTCTCTATAAAGCCCAAAACTCCGTATTATTTCTTTGCCATTTCGCCCACTACCATGCGAAGTTCGTTGGCAGCTTCCCAGCAGAAATCCTGGAAGGTAAACTTCTTTGTGTATCGTGGACGGTTGAAAGTAGGGTAGAGGGTTCCGTCCGGTTTGCGGTTGATGTTGATAAACGTACCCTCATACACGTGCGGATTTCTCTGTATCACCTTAACTTTCTTCTTGCAGGAGTCGTCTTGGATGAAAGAGAAGTGGTCTTCGCCATCGCGTGTGATGGTACCATCCAGGTATTCTCCGATAGCCAAGCGTCCCGGCTTGCGTGTCATCAACTTGAGGTCAATACCCAACTCCGTGTTAGGGAACAAGATGAGATTTGACCGTGAACTGCTGTCCATCAACAGATGGGTGTCTTTGAAATTTTCTGTCATAACCTTAGTGAAATTGAGAGCAAAGAAAGCGAGAAACGTAGCGCTACTTACCTCCGGAGATTTCTTCACTCACTCCACTCGGGTTAGTAAATAAAATTAATTAAATTATCTATTTTTGTATTCATAATTCTGAAAAAAAATCAAGACCTTGCCTTCCTTTAAGGCTTATTGGTTAGTTACTCCGATCTTGCAGAAAGTTGATGCAAAGTTAGGGTAAAAAATCTCATAGACGCAAAAATGTCTGTTGTAAAAGCTTGAAAATCAGCAATTTCGGAATCAATAAGAATCAATAAGAACCAATCGGAACAAAAACAAAGAATCAAAAAGAACATAGATGATATAAAAAAGCGGCAACCATTATCCTTGTCAGATAATTGTTGCCGCTTTGCAGTTGCGTTTTGCCTGAAAAACAAGCAAAAAAGAATTTGATTTTTAAGCAAAAAAGAATATTATTTGGTAGTCATAGCCTGAAAGATTTTTTCTCCGGTATTTCTATCAGTTTCCTTCCAAAGACGATGATTTGCAGGAAGCGGAGGAATCTCCTTGCCATGTCTTATGCAGCCGTGTAATTTTTTGTTCACCACATCTGCCATTTTTCCAATCGCTTTATCGCCGCTATATTTTATTACGCCCATCCCGATAAGTGTACGGATAAAATCACGAGTGCTCGTGTCGGGACGTATCGCATTTACTTCCAACGCTACAGCCATCAGCATCGCTACTTTTACTTTGCGATTCAATTTGGCAACTTTGGCTGCTTTTGCTATTTGCTCTCTTGAATTCAGTACTTCTTTATTGGCCGAGGTGAAAGTAGGGTACAATACATTCTTGACGGCATCAGTACAGTCTTGTGGGATACCTTCTTCCAGACGAGCAACATCTGTATTTTCAGTTGTCTTCTGGGTAAACCAATCATCAGGGTAAACAATATCTAAATCATATTTTTTAGCATTTCCCTTCAGTACATCTTCGATGATGCAAATCTTATCCAGTTGGTAGAAAAATAGCTTTTCCTCTTCCTCTGTCAACTCTTTGCGGTGGTTCAAGAAATATTTCGTAATATACTTGATTCCATCTTCGTTCTCCATGCACATTATCCATTCTTTGCCAATAGCAGTTTGATAGAAATCCTTAATCAGGCGTTCTCGCAGCTTCGCCAACTCCTGCAGATCACGCGGAGAAGGCAGTTCATCTACCTTTTTTTGGATTTCCGGCAGCGAACATTCGTATGTTGTGAACAGATGGTATAGGAAGTGATGCTCTTTAAATCCTACCTGATATTTTGGGCAATCTTGTAATAGTGTCGAAAGTTCTTCAAGAAGTTCATTTAGACAACAAGTTTCCTTTTCGAGAATTTTGTTTACAAGAAAAGCCGTGCTTTTATCCGCAGGATTGGGGTTAAATAAATCTCTTTCTTCTCCTTTTTTTATTTCATAATCTTTTGTATAATGATCGAATGATTCACTATCCAACATATCCCTTATCATAGCTTCATTTACATAACTTTTCATAGTTTCTCTGATGTTAGGCCAGAATTCATTTCCTTCATCAAAGTTTTTAGTCCCATCAAGTTTGTATTGCGAATAATCAATTTTTTTACAACGGGGGTTGGTAATTTTGATTACCCAGATATCGTGTTCGATTTTTCTACTGGTACATTGTGTTGTTCGGACATAATAGTATAGTGTAGGAATCAATTCATCTCTATCTTTTAAAGTAAAAAGTTTTTCCTCCATTGCCTTGAGATGTTTTAAATCTGCTTCCTTGACCAGCGTGTGTATTTTGGGGTGACATCTTTCTTCGTTTTGAACTTTGGACTTGCAGAAAGTCTTGTATTTATCTTCGCAAGTACTATCCTTGTCTGCTTCGTAAGTACCATCCTTATCAGATGAAAAACCAAGATATTTATAAAAGGTATCGCAAAACTTCTTCCAATATTTTTGATGAAGTTTTGTAATGTCGAATATGGATGAAGGAAACTTCAAATTAGCTTCAAGAGTCTCCTCCTGGATATGATTTGTTGAGTTCTTTTCATCCGAATTGCTGTTTTGGTAGATTGTTACGTTTTGAGTATTATGAATGTCAATCTTTTTTTCGGCATTCATCAAACCGTTAATCTCCTGTATTAGATTTGTCATAATTTTACTTGTTTATGCACTCTTGATATTAGTATTTGTTTTATACTTGAAATTGAGGGTGTTTTCTTTAGCGATTTTTGCAATCAAGGATATCAAGGTTACATCGTCGTAGTTCGCTCTCCATTTTCTGTTAATTACATTCCATATCTCGCCCATGAGAAAAATGGCTCCCAAAGTCGTTGTGATTTCGGCTTTCAGTGGTCTTTTTTCAGGTTCAAGATAGGGGACTTCCTGAAGGGAATTCCCGAAATATCTATTTATCTTTATTTTCATTATTTTTACTATTTAAAAATTACGACAAAAGTACAATAAAAATTTTATATAGCCAAAATTTTTTTAGCTTTTTTTACGAAAACAGAAATATATATTAAAAAAGTATGTTTATTGGGGGAGTTCGTCCCCTTATTTTACCCTTTACGATTTCCATCACCCGTTCCTCGATTTTCCACCAGGGTTGTCTCAGGTTGATGGTTCTTACATGAATGAAATGACTGGTATCTTATCTATCATCGCCATGAATCTTGAGTAAGTCTGGCAACTTTTGTAAATCCTCTATGTGACTAATCAGATAATTGTATTTTTCAGGATCCTCAATTTCCTCGCGCCTTGCCTTGCTCAATTTGCAAAATTCTTCCTCCTGTTCAAGTCCGGCAAAACGGCGGCCACACAGATTAGCCGCAATTCCTGTTGTGGAACTGCCGCAAAATGGATCAAGAATCCAGTCGCCTTCGTTGGTTGAAGCAAGAATCATTCTCACAAGCAAGCGCAGAGGCTTTTGGGTAGGATGTTTGCCACAAGTTTTTTCCCAACGACCGATAGCTGGCATTCGCCACACATCAGTCATTTGTTTACCATCGTTCAATTTTTTCATCAAGTCGTAATTAAACTTATGTGCTACTTTCGGCATCTTTCTTGCCCAAATCACAAATTCTGTGGAGTAGGTGAAGAAACGGCATGAGATATTGGCTGGCGGATTTGTCTTCTGCCAAGTGATCACATTCAGAATCTTATAACCAAGTTCTGTAAGACTATTTGCCACGGAAAAAATGTTGTGATAGGTGCCGCTTATCCATATCGTACCGTTGTCCTTCAATTTCTCACGACACAAGCGAAGCCATTCCCTGTTGAATGACATCATATCTTCCTGCGACTTTCCTTTATCCCATTCGCCCTTATCTACGCATACAACCTTGCCGCTCTGCAACGATATTCCACCATTGGAGAGAAAATAAGGAGGGTCGGCAAATATCATGTCGAACTTGAAATCAAATTCTTTGAGAAGTTTGAAACAATCACCATGAGCAAGAATGAAATCGTTATTGGGTGATTTGTAGTATGCTTCCTTGTGGTATTGGCGCACCATTTCTACAGCCTCGATTTCTGAGGTTGCAGAGACGGTTGCTGATCGCCGTAAACGTTCTGGTATTTGTATTTGATATTCCATAATTCGGGCACAAAAGTATATCAAAAAACTTAAGAAAGCCCGAAAAGATCAAAGTTTGACTTTTGTGATCAAAAATGATCATTTCTGTAAAGTCGTAAAAGCATAAGATTTAAGCACTTATGCGTTTTTATAGATTCTTGATGTTGTTAAAAAATGATCTCGAAAATCAGATGAATCCTTCGCTTGCTCTTGCTGTACACATCAGCTCGTATTGTTTGCTGATACTCTCATAACTGTGAAAAGCCACACGGTCTTTTATATCCTTGAAAGCTGTCCTGCTCATCACTTTGTCAAACTGTTCCTTGCGATTTTGTGGAGCGACAATTAAGAAGCGGCTATGAAAGTCTTGCAGGTCACAAAACTTGGTCACGGAATTCTGTATGTCTGTGGAATGTTCCACCTCGAAAAAGCTATCAGGCATTTGGCGTTCGTTGAACCAAATGACATCCACGGTTCTTGCCCGGTCCGTAAGGTTGTTGTATGAAAAATCTGGTATGTGGATAGTTGAGCAAATATCTTTCAAAGGCTTTTCCAGGAACTTGCGATTTTGGTCTTGCGCTGGGACATAGGTGGCATAATGTTTCATGTTGCCTATCTCGATAATAAGTCCCTGATAGTAGCCATGTGTAAATTGCTCAACACTTTTTTCTTCTTTTGGCTGGATATCGAATCTGCGCATCACTTCTTCACGGCATTCCTTCAAAGCCCAAAGACCTGGTTGTATTCTGAACATCTCGTTAGATTGCTGCACGATTCTTCGGATGGATTCGTTGGGCGTCTTGGTAGCCCACGATTTCGTATCTACAAGATGATACAAGTCGCCAAGAGTAGCATACCCTCCAGTTTTGCGAAGGGTATCTATCACTTGTTGTGCCTGTGTATATTTCTTTTGTACCATAGCTTATTTCTTTTGGCAAATTGCTATTCCACCTCCTCGCATTTCACCATTTCTGCTCCGCAATAAATCACCACGAGACGATGTAGGCGGGTAGTCTTCACGGATTCGCGCACGATATTGCTGTCTGCATAGCGACTTATCTGGGCTGAGGCTTCTGCAAAGAGTTGGGCAAGTTTCTCGTCGCTGGTGCCCGGCTTGCAATATTTCAATTCCACGATGTAAGAATCTTCCATATCCTTATATATATCGCAGAGAGGCAGCAGGAAAATGTCGGCATAACCTCCATCGTTGTCCAGTTCCGAGATAGGGCGGTAGAATTTACATTGGCTCGTCATCGCCAGAGTGAAGCCGTGAACGTAAGCCTCGCCCTTTTGTTTATCTCGCTGGGAGGAGAATCGCTTTAGACAATCGGCTATGTAGGCAAAGTATGGCTTGAATGCGCCTTCGTAAGCCAGTTTGCTCTCCAGTTTGGTCTTGTCGTATTGCTCAAAGGTGAGGTCATTCTCTTTGTAAGTATCCAGCAGATAGGTATACATCTGGTCGCGCACAACCTCGTTAGGAACTATAAAACGGGTGTTACCCTGGTAGGTGCCGCCTATCGTTACCATGCCGAAATAGAAGAGCAGACTCAGGAAATTGTCAGGATCGTTGATGCGCTCGGCAGGGAAATTCTCCATCAGGGTTCCCGTGGTGAATCCCTTGGTAACGATATCCTGAATGATGCTAGCATCGTGGGCAAACTCCTTGTCGTGGCGGATAAGCATGCGAATCTTATCGTAGTCTATGCGGATGTTGGTTTCCAACATGCTATCAGGAATGTCGTAATCGTTGCGGATGTAATTGTCCACAAAATTGAGCACCATCACGGAGTTGTACATGGTTGTCTTGCCGTATTTTCTGAAGGCGAAGCAATAGTTGTCATACCATGGTTTCATCACTTCGATCAATTCATCCACGTTATGGCGGAATGGCAGTATGCTGGCGTAATAACCCAGCATCTTGCGCACTTCATCCTCGGTAAATCCTACCATCTCGTTGAATTCCGGAGATAGGGAATAGTTGGTGCCGATATTGAAACCGCTGGTCAGGTCGTCCATGGTTACAGGACTTACTCCTGTAACGAAAACTCTGCCCAATGAATCTCCTGCGGCTCCCTTGATGGTGTCGAAGAAATGTCGCAGATATCCCTCGCCGTGAGTCTGTTCGCGGTATCGGGATTCATGCTCCTTGTGGGCAAGAATCTGATTGGTAAAATGGTCGTATTCGTCGATGAAGAGATAAATCTTTAAGCCTGCTTCAGTACATTTGTCGCATAGAAATCCCAATTGGGCAACGGCATCTTCCTTCTGGTTCATCTCTTCCTTTATGTCCGGTGGCAAAAGGCGGGCGTATCTGCTGCAGAAGGAATTGAACTTGTTGTTGCAATGGGCGTCAAGTCCCTTTTTATAATTATCCAATCCAGCTGAAATCATGGCGAAATTGAGATGCAGGATGAGATAGCTGTTGCGTTCGGGAGTAGGATTCTTTCCGATATAAAGGTTACCGAAAAGGCTCTCGAATTTGTCTTTTTTATTGATGTCGTAATAGTTTTCGAGCATGGAGAGGGTGAGGCTCTTGCCAAAGCGGCGAGGGCGTATGAAGAAGAAATACATGTTAGATTCTTCTATTTTCTCTATGAATGGGGTCTTGTCAACATAGTAACAATCTCTTTCCATTACATCTTCAAAGTTCTGCATTCCGTAAGGGATGCGTTTGCGATAGATTCGCTTTTGTCTTTCTATTCTTTCTATTTTTGCCATAATCGAAACCATTTTTTGTTTGATGCCGCAAAGTTAAGATTATTATTTGGAATAAGCAAAGTTTTCGGGGCTTTTTCTTGGTGGTTTATCAAAAAATGAGTAGTTTTGTGGGCGTGAATCTTCTCTGTAATAAGAGAATCAAATCTTCCTGATGATGAGGAGATCTATTCCTGATGATGAGGGAATCTATTCCTGATGGGGGAGATTGAGATAAAATAAATATGAATCATAACGAAAATAGCGAAAAGATGAATCAAATTACGATGCTCGGAACGGGAAATGCTACGGTTTCCCAGATTTATAATACCTGTTTCCTGCTCCAGACTTCCAGCACTCTGATGCTGGTGGATGCGGGGGGAGGAAACGGAATTCTCTCGCAGCTGAAGAAGGTAAATGTTCAGATTTCTGACATTCATCATCTCTTCGTTACCCATGCGCATACCGACCATGTGTTGGGTGTGATCTGGGTAATCCGTATGGTGGCTCAATGTAAGGGGTACGAGGGATTGCTGCATGTTTATGGCAACGATAAGGTGATGAAGGTAATCAAGACCATCATCGATATGATTCTTGCCAAGAAGCAGCTGGCGAAGGTGGCTGAAAGGGTGGTGTTCCATCAGCTGGAAGATGGGGAATGTTTCGAAGTGGGGGATATGAAGCTGGAATGCTTTGATATTCAGTCTACTAAAGAGAAACAGTTCGGGTTCCGGGCTGAGCTGCCTTCTTCTGATGAATCGGGTAAGCCTTTGGTCTTGGCGTGCCTGGGCGATGAGCCTTATAACGAGCAGAACCGACGCTACATAGAGGGGGCTGACTGGATGATGTGCGAGGCGTTCTGCCTCTATGCCGACCGCGATACGTTCAAGCCTTACGAGAAATGCCACAGCACGGCACTTGATGCCGGAAAGCTGGCGGAGGAACTGGGTGTAAAGAATCTTATCCTGTATCATACGGAGGAAAAAACGCTTGCTAATCGTAAAGAAAATTATACCCGTGAAGCGGCAGAGAACTTCAAGGGCAGAATCTTTGTTCCGAATGATTTGGAAGTGATTGAGCTGTAGGATATTTTTGTCCCACAGATTTCACGGATTAACACAGATTTTTAGACCTGTTCGGTCTTTGGGAAAAATAGGCACGCAGATTTCGCAGATGACGCAGATTTTTTGTTTGGATATTTGGGGGATTCTACTCCTGATTATGGCAAGAATGAATCTGTGTAAATCTGTGGAATCTGTGGGACTTTGAATTATGAATTCAATCAGCTTAATGGGTTGAATCCGATGGGAAAATTTCGGTTACTTCCCGCTCTCCGAAATCTATCATGGCGTTGAAGAGGCTCACTTTTTCTGCCTTTTTGAGGTCTTCTGGTGTGAGGTCGGCTTCCTCGATGATGCCGGCTTCCAGAAGCTGGGCACGCTTGGTTCCCTGGAGCAGGGGATGCTTGGGGGTGAGCCATTTCTTGCCATCAAAAAGGGCGAGGTTGGTGAAGGAGGTGTCTGTTATGAGGCCGTTTTTTACGATGATGATTTCATCGCAATCGCCCTTCTGGGCTACCAGGGCGTTGAGCGCACTTCGGTCTGTGCTCTTGTAGGTGTAGTCGATGGAATCATCCTCTACCACCTTGAGGGAATGAATCTCCTTCATCTTGTAGGGGGCATACTCGATGGCTTCCACGCCCTGGGCGCCATAAACTACTCGTGCCTTGTAAAGGTTCATTTCTTCTTTGGGAGAAATGAGGGATGAAAGATCTATTTCTTCTGATGTAATGGATGGAAAGAACCTGCGGATGGTTCTCTCCATTCTTGCCTGATGATAGGGCAGGGCCAGGGCCTTGCCGTTCTTGATTTTTATTGTTTCTACAAATTGCTGTTTCATAATTCTCATAATTTTTTGTGTAATCGATTTCCTAATATTCGGAAGATGGATTTTCTTGAATCGGAAGATAGATTTTCTGAATCACTTCTTCGTATTCCTTCCGGCAATCGCTCTTCGAGGTGATACCGCCACCTGCCTTGAAATACAATTCTCGGCTTACTTCAGGATTCTTTCCTTTTTCTGTCTTGGAAGGCGAAGCTTCTTCTTCGACGAATCGAATCATGACGGCGGAATTGAGTTCGCCCTGGTCGTAGATTCCCATGATGCCCGTGTAGAAGCCACGGTCGTAGCCTTCTGCCTCGTGGATGATCTGCATGGTTTTATCCTTCGGGGCGCCCGTGATGGAACCGGCTGGGAGCTGGGCATCGAGGATTTCGCCCAGATGCTGCCGGTAATCTTCGGGCAGGCGACCGCTGATTTCTGAACTGGTTTGCAGGATGTCGCCCTTGTTGGTGTGCAACACGTCGATGTAACGATATTTATCTACTCCTACGTTCTCTGCCACCCGGCTCAGGTCGTTCCTGATTAAATCTACGATGGTGGCGTGTTCTGCCGCCTCTTTCTCGTCGAATAAAAGCCTCTTCTCCCTGATAGTTGATCACAAAGAGAAAAGGCTCGTCCTGACTTGTCAGTTGGTTGATGCGATTGATAATTTCCTGTTTCATGCCAAAGCCATGTATTCCTTGCCAATGTTATTGACTTTTTGGATAATCATCTGCTCGCGTTCCTTTGAAGGTTTCTTAAAGCCATTGATGTAATTACGAAGAAGCGATGGGTTCATGCCTATTAGTCTTGCAAATTCAGCAATATTTATTTCTGGATGTGAAAGAAAGAAACGTTGCAATTTTGTTGGTTCCGCATCGTCGTAAGCAAAACTTTCAAAGCTGACATCTTCGTCTATATTTCTCCAATGAATACCGTCAAAGCCGAAGGTGTACTGTTCACGTTCTTCGGCTGTTGCGCTTCTTAATTTCTTATACCATAATAGTGATTGGCGATAAGTTTTACCACTATCGTCTTCTCCATAAAGATAATCGCCCTTAAACCAAATTTTAATAATCTTCATCGTCTGTCTCCTTTCCGAAATAAGATTGCCATCTTTTCAAAATGATGTCTGCATTTTCTTCAATGACAAAGGTTATATGTTTTTTATTTGCAAATATAGGTATTATTTTTGATACCCTGTCGGGTGCAAAGTGTTATTTAGGAAAGTTTAGCGATTGATAACCTTTATCAATTCCTTCGCCGCTTCTATCATCTCTTGTGTCTTACCCCCCCACGCCGCTTAAACTCTATTGGGCTGACTCCGTATTTCCTTTTGAAGGTCGTGCAGAAATAGCTCTCCTATTTTTTGTCACGCAGATTTCGCAAATGACGCAGATTTTTTTCTTCGTGGGACAAAAAACTCCGATGAAAAAAATCCCTCATGTTAAAATCTCCAAGAGAAAAAACGCCTATCTTTGCAGTCTCATTCTATGAAATGAGATGTAAAAAACTTATAATATAATAATAGGAGAAAAGAAAAATGGATAAGAATGAAATGACAGAAAATAAGGAAAACGTGGTGATTGATGATTTCGACTTCTCTCTGATAGCCGATTTCTTCAAGAGGGTAGATAGACAAGGCCCTGGCGGCGAGTGGGAAACGAGACTTGCCACAAGTCTGATTCCCGATTTCAAGCGAAAGATTCGCATCGCCGACATGGGATGCGGCAAGGGAAGCCAAACCTTCGTTCTTGCCGATGAATATGATGCAGAGATTGATGCCGTTGATTTGTTGCCCGAAATGATGGAAGGTATTCGGAAGAAGATTCAGGTGAATGGATTGGAGGATTGCGTTCATCCTGTTCAGGCATCGATGGATGATTTGCCTTTCGTGAAGGAATCCTACGATCTGATTTGGGCGGAAGGTTCCATCTTCATCATCGGTTACGAGAAGGGTCTGTCGTATTGGCGTGAGTTCCTGAAGCCCGGCGGTTTTATTGCCGTAACGGAATGTAGCTGGCTCGGCAAAAAGCGCCCGGAGAACATGAGCTGGATTCAGGATAATCTTCCCGAGATTGATACCATAGAGCAGAAAATTCATCAGATGGCAGAGGCGGGCTACGAGCCCTACGCTCATTTCATCCTGCCCGAAACCTGCTGGACGAAGAATTATTATGCCCCGATGAAGCCGGCGATGGAAGCCTTCCTGAAAGACCATCCCGGAGACCCTAAAGCGCAAGTTTTCATCGACCGTCTGAAAGAGGAAATCGCCTATTACGAGGAGAACAAGGATTGCTTCGGCTACGTCTTTTATATCGGAAGAAAGGTTTAATTTTTTATATTGGAGGAAAGTTCAGTAAAATAACATTAAAATAATAAGGAAATGGAAATTATTGAAAGAATTCAGAGTAGAAAGGATGTAAAGGCGATTAGTGTTCGCCTTTTGGGTGATTATAAGTCTGTCAATTATATGGAGGTTTGGAATAAGTTGGGTGCTTATTGCCAGAAGCATCATCTTGATTATGATTGTCCGGATGCAGAATACATCAACATCTATCACGACAATCCGGCAACAACTCCTGCTGAAGCCTGCCGCACGGATGTTTGTATCGCAGCTCCTATCGTAGAGCAGCTTCAGCCTGAGGAAGACGTGAACATCATTACGATTTATGGCGGTCGCTTTCTTGTTTACCGCTATCAAGGACCGTATGAGAATCTGGCAGAAGTAAACGCCAAGGTTTATTGTGAACTCCTTCCTGCATCTGGCGAGAAGGTGAAGTTGGGAAGCGGAGTGTTGGAACATTGTCAGATGTTTGAGCGTTACTTGAACGACCCGGAGACAACAGCTCCGGAGGAATTGCTAACAGAAATTTGGATTCCGATAGAGTAATAATTATAAGGATAAAGAATGTTATGAAGAAAGAGATAAATCCAAGAGAAACTTCCAGAGCGGAGGCATTCGAATTATGGATGTCGTCGCCGATGCCAATGGTAACCCTGACCAAGACATTCGATGTTTCCCGAATTTTGAAGATAAGCAGGAAGAGGGGATGGAAATTCAATATGATCTTGTGCTGGGCGATAGGCTGTGCTGCATCGAGAACCAAGGTGTTTTATCTTCTTCCGGAAAAAGACTTTGGCTCATCCTGGCGATTGATGCAATACGATTCTATCGCCATTAACGTAATCGTGGAAAATAAGAAGGGAGAAATCAATTCCTGCGATGTTCCTTATTCTGATGATATTCAGAAGTTTAATGAAGATTATCTTCGTCTGACTTCTGAGGCTGCTGCTGAATGCAAGTCATCATCTTTAGAGAATGCGATGGTGGTGGGAACGTCGGCGATGATAGGAACGGAGCTTGATAGCATTGTGAACCAATACACAGATTTGTTTTGCAATCCCATGCTGATGTGGGGAAGTTATCGCCGTGGCTTCTTCCGAACCACACTCCCAATCTCATTCCAGTTTCATCATGTACAGATGGATGGTGGCGAGGCAGCAAGATTCTTAGAATTGTTAGATTCGTTAACATTAAGCTCTAAAGCAGCCAAAGCGCGAATTCAACAAGCAAGTGCTTGGATAGACTTATATCCGAACACTTGTTGCTATCTCCATAAAGGTTCGTTTTCCCATCCTTGTGGAAAGCCCATGGCATGTAAATCAATATTGGGATAATCTGCGAACAATCTGAGCAGAGAGCTTTTTAAATCCATACAAGGAGTTATAGTTTGCTCCATATATAATAAGGTGCATAACTGATGGTAAAGTTTGATAGGCTTTTGGGTTGGAGCAATCCAAGAAAGTGGAAGCCGATTTGGCAATTGTGGCTTCAAGGCAAAACGCCTATTCCATATACGGGCATGGTGAGCACAACAATTGCGAAGCACGGTTATACACCTTATCCAACTTTCCAAGTAAGTGTATTGAGGTAGTCCAAACTCTCTTGCCACTTGCTTTTTGAGACGATTGTCCTTGAACAGACAAAATAATTTGGAAAGCGTACCAAACGAAACGACCTCTAATGTTTTCCACACAGGAGGGAGAGAAGGGAAAGTATATTTCTCGGAATGCTCCTTGATGAAATCTTCATTTGAACGAGACACCTCTTTCTTGATATTGTCAAGGCAGCCTTCATAAAAGTCTGCATTCTTGAACAATGATGCATCCATAAACCAAAATGCGCCATGCTCCATGGAAAATATCTGAATCATTTTGGTCCGAAGAGAAATCTCTATATCTTGAATTGCCTTGAATATAAGTTGACGAAGTTCTTTGTCAAAGAGATAAAGGTCGATGGCTTGTTCAAATGTACTACCCAGTTTATAATAATGAAACTGTCTGTCTTCCTCCATATATCGTAGGTAACTGGCAATACGAAAATAACTGATATTGCGAAGCTGCAATTTGGCAGTTGCAATATCTTCTATCACCAGCCCTCTGTTCTGGAGCAAGGCAACCTGTTCATCTACGTTTATCGGTTGTTTGTCGTAATCCATATACCCTTTATAAAAAGCGAAGTCCCACCGTGGTACGCATCGTTGAGAGGCGTGGTGGGATTTGTTGTTGCAAAAATACAATTTAAATTCGAATTCTCCAAATATTTTTCGGAATTATTCTTATTTTTCAAAAAATCTTTTCCATTATTATACAAATCAATTTGAAATAAAATATTCTTATCCAAACAATATTTTTTTATAATTTCTTCTAACTCTATTGGGTAAATGTTGTAACCATTGCTAATAATCATACGTTTTAGTCTTGATGTGTAATATACGAAACCGTTTTTATCTATGTATCCTAGGTCACCTGTGTGAAGCCATATTTTACCATCTGTGTGTTTTACTAGGGTATTCTTGGTTTCTTTGTCTTCGTTAATATAACCCATGAAAATGGTTGGACCAGTTACGCAAATTTCACCAACATCATTGTAGCTTTTTTCAATGTCGCTGTTTGGTTCAAAGGCTTTTACTATAATGTCTGGATTAGGTACTCCAAGGGTTCCGTTTTGAACATATTTTTCTTCGATTGGAGCAGTTGAACAGCAGAATCCTGATGCTTCTGATAGACCATACCCTACCTTAACTACACCATTACTTCCGTGGTCTTTTAAAAATTTTTCAAATTCTGCTTTAGTTTGAGGTGATAGATAGTCGCCACCAACTACAACAGTTTTAATGTCTTTTAAACCGGAACTTCCAGGATCTGCTCCTTTAAGTGACATTGTTAAGAGTGAAGGGACAGCTGGGTAGATATTTGGTTTGTATTTTTTTAATTCACTATTTATTTTTTTAGTGTTTATTTTAGGTACTAAGATTGCAGTCATTCCACATACTAACGTTGTGTGAATACATAGTGCTAGGCCAAACACATGAAATATTGGAAGTGCTGCTAGAACACTGCTACCTGGATTTAAACCATCACAAACGTTCATTGTTTGAAGAGCCATGGCATTAAAGTTTAAGTTCGATAGGATAATTCCCTTTGGTTTACCAGTTGTTCCACCACTATAGATAATTGCAGCTGGGTCATTTGCCTTTCTTTTTTTGTATGGGTCATTTAGTGTTTTGTATGAGATGAAGTCTGACCAAGATATCATGTTTTTTTCCAATTTTAAATTTCCAGATTCTTTAATATTATAAATCATTTTTTTAAATTTTAATAAACTAGTTGAATTTGGTACCAAGATGAAGTGTTTTACTTTTATATCCCTGGCGTTTTGCATAGATGAGTCAGAGCAGAATAATACACCACTGTTTGTTTCGTCAAGAGCTCTTTTAATGTCTTTTGTTGAGGATAGTGGATGGATTATATTGGCAATTGCACCTATTTTATTGATTGCGTATATTAGTGCAATGCTTTCTGGAGTGTTTGGCATGCAGATGGTTACACACTCATTTTCAACAATGTTAAAATGGGTTAGAGCGGCTGCTATGCGGTCTACTCTTCTTAGGAATCCTCTATATGATACACCTAATCCATAGTAAGTATAGGCTGTGCGTTTTTCGTTTTTGATTGCTGATTCTTTTACATAATCATACATGCTTCCTTGATAGTAATTTAGACTTTCAGGAGTTCTTGTATAATATTTGATCCATGGTTTTTCTTTGTTTTCACCAATCTCACTTTTTATATATTTTAACATTTTAGAAATGTAGTCGTTTACTTTTCCCATTTTATATTCCTTTCATCTTAATAATTATAACATAAAGTTTAGAAATTTTCTTTGATTAATTCCACTAAATCGCGTGCTGAATAATTATTAATATACTTTTTTTGATTTTCAATTATTTCATTTTGCAAATTTTGATTTTTAAAAAGAGTGTTAATTGCTTCTTTGATTTCTTCATTTTTCATGCATTTAATGCTCATATGATGGCTTTCGAAAAAGTTAGTGTTATAAGTTTCAATTCCTGGTATTGGAAAGATATGAATTAAAGGTTTACGCATAGCAGCTATTTCAGTTGTTGATAGACCACCTGGTTTTGATACGATGATGTCTGATGAATAGATATAGTCATTTATGTTTTTAATAAATCCAAGAGGAATAACATTTTTAAAATTTGCATTTTTAATTTCTGATAATAGTTTTTTGTTACTACCACAGATAGTTATAATTTTGTATTTTTCATTTTCTAAGTCTTTTAATAGTTCTAAAATTTTGCCAAAACCCATACTACCAAGCATAATTAGAACAACTTTGTCTTTTTCATTTAAGTTTAGTCCCTCTCTTATATTCTTAACTGATTGTGTAAAACGTGTGGAAATTGGGATACCTATTGGTATTAGTGTTTCTTTTGCATTGCCCTTTTTGATAAATTTTTCTTCTAAACCTTTTTGAATTATTAACATGTTTGGCTTGCTTTCTTCCATGAATGGACACGGCTCATAGTCAGTTGCTATAGTAATAAAATTAATTGACGGCTTTTCAGTTTTGTTAATTGCAGTAAGCGTTAATGCAGGAAATAGATGAGTTGTAATTGCAAGAGTAAAATTATTTTCTTTTATATAATTTATTATTTTTTTTAATATTTCTCTTTGTTCCATTCTTCTTATTTTTCCTAAATCACCTTTTAAATTTAAAGTAGTAAAAGGTGTGTCAAAATGCATGTCTGC
>OIXQ01000567.1_pt1 | contig 16336 bp, 12 predicted proteins | sample 1587791 | NCBI WGS metagenome assembly OIXQ01 (sample SAMN03283273) | human gut metagenome | biome: human-associated habitat; material: feces | host: Homo sapiens | place: Peru | collected 2012
TATCTCAACGGCATTCGTACTCCAGGGAGTAATCATTTCACGGCGTGGACCCACATAGAAGCCCTGCAACTGCTGGGCGTCTTCTAATGTTGCGTCACCATAAAGCCAACAAAGTTCATTGATTTCGTCCTGAGATGGTTTGTGGTCAATCTCGGTCGCAATCACACTCTTAGATGGAGTTCTAAAAAAAAGAATCATACTTGCTTTCTTTTATATTATTAATGTATTTATTTCTTTTCGAGTGCAAAGATAGTGCAATTTCAAGACACTACAAAATAAAACACTGTTTTTTATGTTTTTTTTGTTGAGATTTGGGCTATTCTTACCTTAAGAGGCTACATTTGACGGTTTAGCTATAAGAAAAGTGCTTTCTGTTGCCTTTTTTGGTTAAAAAGGTGATAAATAAAGATTTAGAGGTTAAAAATGTCTAAATGCATTTGACAAATATTGTTTATTCGAGTCTTATCTGTAACTTTGCAAGTGAAAGAAGTGAATCAGTTTCTATAATGCCCTAAAATGTAGAAGCTTCCGGATAACGGATGAAAGCCGGGAGAACTCTAATATAATAGGAGGTAGAAAGCGACGTTAAGATATACTATAATCAATTAATAATAACAAGAAAATTTAAATTAGAAAGAATATGAAACAGACAAAGTTAATGGTAATGGCAATGATGGCTGTAGCTCTGATGGCTACAAGCTGTGCAAGTAAGAAGGATCTTCAGAATTGCCAGAATGAGAATAAGGAATTGTCAAGCAACTATCAGGCTACCAAGGAAAAGCTGGCAGCTACAGAGGCTAGTCTGGCAGCAGCCCAGGAGCAGCTCGCTACTGCAAAGAGCGATTACGCTAAGTTGCAGAACTCGCTTGACAAGAGTTTGAACAATGCAAGCCAGAACAACGTGAGCATTGAGAAACTCGTTGACCAGATCAACGAGAGTAACCAGTATATCCGCCACCTGGTTGAGGTAAAGAGCAAGAGCGATTCGCTCAACATGGTTCTTACCAACAACCTGACCCGCTCTTTGAGCAAGGAAGAGATGAAGGAGGTTGATGTTCAGGTTCTGAAGGGTGTAGTTTACATTTCTCTGGCTGACAATATGCTCTATCAGAGTGGTAGCTATGAGGTGAACAGCCGTGCTCAGGAAACATTGAGCAAGATTGCTAAGATCATCACAGACTACAAGGATTACGATGTGCTCGTAGAGGGTAATACCGATAACGTACCAGTAAGCACTACAAGTGCCAAGATGAAGAATATCCGCAACAACTGGGACCTCTCTGCTCTCCGTGCAGCTTCTGTTGTTCAGTACTTGCAGGATCACTTCGGTGTAAATCCTAAACGCCTCACAGCAGGTGGACGTGGTGAGTACAACCCTGTAACTACCAACGATTCTGAGGTTGGCAAGCAGCGCAACCGTCGCACTCAGATTATCATCACTCCTAAGCTCGACCAGTTCATGGACTTGATCGACAAGGCTCCTGAGAGCGATAAGTAAATCAGAGACTTTTTAGAGTATCATAAGTAAAATTTAGGAAGCACCAGTGGGCTCAGGCTCATTGGTGCTTTTTCAGTATGACAGGTGCTTTTCTGTATAAATATGCTTAAAATAGGAAAGAAAGAACCAAAGTTTGTTTCGTTTTGAAAGAAAAACTGCGATTTTCTTTCTCTTTTGAGATTTATTTATTAATTTTGCAATCAAATTATTAAGCGCCCGTCGCTAAGTGGTTATAAATTGTAATTTATTAATAATACATATATAGGTATTTCGCTTATGGAAAAGATTCAGATGACAACTCCTTTGGTGGAGATGGATGGTGACGAGATGACAAGAATCCTCTGGAAGATGATCAAGGATGAATTGATCCTTCCTTTCGTAGATTTGAAGTCAGAGTATTATGACCTTGGTTTGCCTTACCGTGACAAGACCAATGACCAGGTGACTATCGACTCTGCTGAGGCTGCCAAGAAATATGGTGTAGCCGTGAAGTGTGCTACGATTACTCCTAATGCCCAGCGTATGGACGAATATCATCTCCACAAGATGTGGAAGAGTCCTAATGGCACTATCCGTAGCATCATGGATGGTACTGTGTTCCGTGCTCCTATCACGATTCCAAGCATTCATCCTTGCGTGAAGAACTGGGAGAAGCCGATTACCATCGCCCGTCATGCTTATGGCGATGTATATAAGAGTGTGGAAATCCGTGCTGATGAGCCGGGAGTTGCCAAACTCGTATTCGAGGGTAAGAGCGGACAGAAGCAGGAAGTGGAGATTCACAACTTCGAAGGTACTGGTGTTATTCAGGGTATGCACAATACCGACAAGAGTATCCGCAGCTTTGCTCATAGCTGTTTCAAGTTTGCCATCGATACCAAGCAGGATTTGTGGTTTGCTACCAAGGATACCATTTCCAAGACTTACGATGCACAGTTCCGCAAGATTTTCGAGGAAGTGTATGAGAGCGATTACAAGGAGAAGTTTGCCGAACTCGGCATTGAGTACTTCTATACATTGATTGATGATGCCGTGGCTCGTGTTATCCGCAGCAAGGGTGGATTCATCTGGGCATGTAAGAACTATGATGGTGATGTGATGAGCGATATGCTCAGTACAGCCTTCGGTTCTTTGGCGATGATGACATCCGTATTGGTTTCTCCAGACGGCAAGTATGAGTACGAGGCTGCTCATGGTACAGTAACCCGCCACTACTACCGTTATCTGAAGGGCGAAGATACATCTACCAACCCAATGGCAACTATTTTCGCATGGAGCGGTGCGTTGAGAAAGCGTGGCGAGTTGGATGGCATTCAGGCATTGCAGGATTTCGGCGACCAGTTGGAGGCAGCTTGCTTCGAAACCCTGAACGATGGTATTGCTACCAAGGACCTTGTCAACCTGATGGAAGGTGTAGAGGCAAAGGCAGTCAACTCAGCCGGTTTCATTGCAGCTATCCGTGAGAGGTTAGAGAAGAGATTTGCATAGTATGAATTATATATATATATAATAAAGGTGACAAAGGCATAGAAACCTTTGTCACCTTTATTTTTTTTGTGAAAACTAATTAACCGTTTTTCTGCTTCTTGTATTCCTCAGACAACAAGTCAAAGAAATTATAGCCGATTACCTTGCAGATATGCATGAGCATACCTGTGTCGATAGTAGATTTGCTATAAATCTTATAAATGTTGGTTCTGTGGCAACCAAGTTGCTTTGCGAGCCATACTGTTGTTTTTCCTTGTCTTTTGAGTTCCTGTTTTATGCGTTCCCCAATGACCAAGGAGCAATTGTTAGTTTGATTTGTCATTTTCTTATTTTCTTTAAATACTAATAAATTCAATATGGATGCAAAATTACGAAATAAGATTGTAAACTAACGAATTTTTTGGTAGCTAATGTGACGACACGCTATTAAAAAAGTATAAATGCGGAAAACAAATGAAATCCCTTTGTTTCATTTTGTTTGCTTACTGACACATTTTTCTCTATTTTCTGTCTTTTTTGTGTCTAATATGTTTCGGTTTACATTTTATACATAAGAAAAGTACAAATCATTTGTTGTACGTAATTGAAATTTCATAATTTTGCACCCAGAAAAAGATGATGAGTCTAAAAACTATGCGATGCGGCTACAGAAAGCTATACATTATTATATAGGCTTTTCTAACAACGTATTAGCGAACAAGATTTCTAAGACATTACATAAACAAAAATATATTGTATAAAGTAAAAGGTAGATTTATTATGAACCCCAAATCCCACTAAACCCTATAGGTTGCGGATTTGAGGATAAATTTAAAATATAAGTAAAAGATGGTAAAGAATCTATTAAAAAAAGTTTGTCTTGTTGTATCTGTCCTCTTAGGATTGGGTAGCAACGTACTGGCACAGGAGACTTCTGTTACATTCAATGTTTCAGATGGTGGCAAGACTATGACTATTTCTGGTCAGGGTGATTTAACAACGTATCAGACTACAGACTTCTCTGCCCGTGTCTTTTCTGACAAGGCGGTTGGTTATGTATTTACCGATGACAAAGGAACAAAGGTAAATGCTGGTGATTCATATTCTGCTAACAATATATATTACCAGGCGAATTATGAATATACGAAGGTTTGTGATGGGGAACCTACTGGTTGGAATGGCCCATTTGGACAGGTAACTTCTAACAAGACTTGGAAAGAGGATAAAATAACCAATCTTTATAAGGGCTATTATTCATCTTATAACACATCTGTCGTTCTTCAATCTAAAGTTAAGGTAGGTGATGAGGTTTCTGCGAATGCGTGGAATAATGACCAATATTCCGATATGTCGGTTTATTTCCTGTCAAGCAAAGAAATCTCTGACGAAACGACAGTGCCATTAAGTGATTTGGAAAATCAGGGAGTAACTTTGATTCCAAAGGTAGAATTGCAAAAATATTATGAATCAAATGTTACCTATACAATGCGGGCTGATGCATTTAAGTCATCAGATGGAGGTAAGACATATACAGGTCTTACTAATGGTGAAACCTATACTTGGACTCCAGGCGAAGTTTTCTATACAGGTACAGCTACTTTTTCTCAGATAAAGTACAATGGTGCTTTCTTTGGTACAAGAGATACTGAAGGTTTGCATTCTGACTATATCAAAGCAGACGAAACTCCATACACATTTGCGCAATTGCTTCAGAAGAAAATCGCAAGTGGTAGCTATGAAACCGTTAAGTTTTACAAGGCTTCATCAAAAGATTTGTTGATTAATAATGATATTGTATCTAAAATACTGTTTATTACAGAAACCAACGATTGGGGGACCCAAATAAACTATAACTCCAATTTAAAGACTCTTGATTTGGGTGCAGCTACATGTACTGGTTTCTCTAAGGAAACTTTTGCAGCAGGTGTATATGTACACGGAACTCCTGCGCTTACAAACTTGACATTGCCTCTCACTAATAAGACGCGTGTACTGAATGAAGGTACAGGAGCCTATGTGGATAAAATGGTAGTACCTACACAGGTAATCTCAACATTGAACCCAGTACTAACTACTGTTACTATCCCTGAGGGTTATGAACGCGTGGGTGATAAGGCATTTGCGAATTCGTCAATAACAAATATCAATTTCCCTGCTACTTTGACTCTTATCGGAGAAAGCGCTTTTAATAATTGCATAAATATTGCTTCCATTACCCTCAATGAAGGTTTGGAGAATATTGGTAAAAAGGCTTTTATGGGTACGCCTCTTACTGCTTTGAATTTTCCTTCTACATTACAAATTATCCATGATGAAGCTTTTAGAAACTGTTATGTATATGATTTGAAATTTAATGCAGGATTAAAATTTATAGGTAAAGGTGCTTTCGCTCTTCCTAATAATAAAAAAGCAGAAACTACGTTGGAGATACCTGCAAGTATGAGATATATCGGTGCTATTGCTTTCGGAAACCGTAGATACCAGGATGTATTTTTCTACGGAGAAAATGCTCCTTTGATGCCTTTTGGTACAATAGAAAGCTGGCAGGGAACAGGTTCTGCCTTTGACGAAATTACTCTTATGGGTAATAATGGCTTTGACCCAGCAAAGGGTGATATTAGTGATGATGCTAATACTGGTTATGCGAATCGAGAGAATTATAAAAACCAAGGTGTCTATTTCTGCCTGCTTCATTACCCAAAAGATTTGACAGAAGAGCAACGTGCGGCATATACTGATATAACCCGTGTGTACAAGACGGTAGAAGAGGGACAGAAATTTTATTATGCACAGAATGAACATAATCCTTATTCATATCATGAAGTAGGTCAAGAAGAAACAGAATTGAAGTTCGGCAACTATGATGCCCCAAAGAGAACTTCTCTCGGTTTCCAGGATACATATCTGGGACGTCAGTATATTTGGCCAAGCCAGGATGCGTGGCGTCGTTCTTATGTTGTTAACTCTTTAGGCTTTAACTGGAACGGTAAAGATAAATATTTGCCAACGTTATCGGATAAAGATTTGAAAGTTTTGGCTTATGCTGGCTATAAGGTAGCTGATGATACACATCCTGCTGATGAGGCAACAGGTTACTACAAACTCGATGATCTGCGCATGATGGCTCACATGGGTACACGCCAGTTCCCATTGGGTAATGAAGACGTGAATGTAGACACAGAACCTGAGAAGGAACCTACCTATCCTATTAATATTAAGGGCGGTCAGTGGTGGACCATCTGTGTTCCTTTCGATATGACCAAGGAACAGGTTGACAACGTGTTTGGTCCAGGAACTCATGTTTGTCGTTTCAACAAGGTTGAACGTGTGGTAAACAGTGAGAAAAAAGAAAAATCCATCAAGTTGTACTTTACAAACGATGTGTATGTACATAAGAGTACCAAGGACAAGGAAGGTCATTATACAACAAGCACCAGAACTCCTGTAGCAGATGATGATATTGTGATTTATGCGCATGAATCCTATATGATCTATCCTAAAAATAACAGTGATGATCCCAATGGTATGTACAACATCAGCGATTATACTTTGGTTACTGGCTCTCCACTTCCTACTCTTGTGGAAGCGACCGAACAGTTCACTGGTGGAGCTAAAGAAAGCGCTTCTGGTGATACAAGTTGGAATAAGGAATATCGTTTTGTAGGTAATTATCAAACAGAGGTAGCTGTAGCAGCTTCTGAACAGGGTAATAGCTCAGAAGAAACTGTAGCAAGAGATATAAAGAATGTCACTGTTCCTCAATATAGCTACATCTATGCCAAGAAGAATGGTACACCTAAAGCTCAGTTCTGGTTCTATACAGGAACACAGATGTTGTGGGGTGCCAACAAGTGTGTCGTACAGGCTACAGCAAGAGATGGTGGTCAATCTGATTATCTGACCTATTTCGGTGGTAATGGCACTGGTGCTGCAAAGGAATTGTCTTTCTTTGGAAATGATGATGAGGTCACTGGTATTGAAAATGTAGAAATCATTGCAGGTAACGAAAATGACACTCAGATAGTTTACAACTTGAACGGTCAGGTTGTCAATGGCAATTTAAACAGCCTTCAGAAGGGTATTTATATTAAGAATGGTAAGAAGTTCATGGTGAAATAATCCATGAACTATCTTCTAAGAACAAATTATTTTATGAATTTACAGCTAAAAAGATGAAAAAAATATATTTAAAACCAGTCACCCTCCTTATTCATGCCGAAGTAGCTAACATACTTGCGGGGAGTGGTGATTTTAGCGGAAAAAGTTCTGCTACAGTTGGTGGTGGAGGAACAGGTTCTTCTAACCAGGAGACCAGTGGAAGTGGAACTGGAGGTGACGGAGAATTTGAAGGAGGATTACATTCCAAAGGCTATAATGCCTGGGAAGCATGGGATGAGTTTTAAACCATTTACACTTTTATTTAATAGATTGCATTTATATTTGTGATGAAGGAAGGGTGTTTGTCGATGAGGACAAGCACCCTGTCTTGTCCACCGCAGTGTGCAGACGATTTTGACCGGAAATGACTTTGACCAAATGACCGCTTTCGTGTTTTGGCATGGTCTGTAAAAGGGTGGTACGCTTATGGCCCAAGCCGGTCGTCTATGATGACCAATCCCGGTCTTCATTTACGACCAACCTCGGTCGTCATAGACGGCAAAATCCGGCCATCAAGGAAGGAAGATGGCAATCCGGTCATTTGGTCAAAGTCATTTCCGGTCAAAATCATTTGAAGGAATCAAACAACAATGATTCCCGTCACACTTTTTACTTGCTTTTGAAATGAAATTGTAATAGAATGTAATGCGTGTTACAGATTTTTTGTCGTATCTTTGCACCCGAGGAAAGACCTCAGGCTATATATACATTATTATATATTATAAAGATGGACGAAAAGAACTATAAAATCCTTGTGGTGGATGATGAACAGGACCTCTGTGAGATTCTGAAGTTTAACTTGGAAACCGAGGGGTATCAGGTGGAAACTGCCAACTCGGCTGAGGAAGCTCTGGAGAAAGACATTGCTTCCTACGACCTCTTGCTGCTTGATGTGATGATGGGAGGTATGAGCGGATTCCAGCTGGCGAAGAAACTCAAGGAGAATGTGGCTACGGCTCAGATTCCTATTATATTCCTGACGGCTCGCGATACTGAGAACGATACCGTTACCGGTTTCAATCTCGGGGCTGACGACTATATCTCCAAACCTTTCTCTATCCGTGAGGTGATGGTGCGTGTGCGTGCCGTCATCCGCCGTACTGCCGATAAATTGGGTAAGGATGCTGAACCTACCGTCATCAGCTATCAGGGATTGGTGCTCAATATCGACAAGAAGACGGTGAGCATCGATGGAGAGGAAGTGCCTTTCACCAAAACGGAATTTGAATTGCTCCGACTTCTCCTGGAAGAGAAGGGAAGAGTGTTCTCCCGCCAGGAACTCATCGACAGGGTATGGCCTAAGGATGTGCTCGTGCTTGACCGCACGGTGGATGTCAACATCACCCGTATGAGAAAGAAAATCGGTAAGTTTGCAAAGTGCATCGTCACCCGACTTGGCTTCGGATATTATTTTGATGCGTGATAAGAAAGGATTTTATTTATGCTGAAAATACAAAAAACGAAATCTAAGGTTGGGCGAAAACTGTATTTCATGGTGCTGATGGTGTTCCTTGTGTTCGCTGTCAGTTTTATCATGTTCCAGCAGACTCGTGAGAAACAGTTTAAGATCAGTTCGCTCACGATGAAACTGGAAAACTACAACGCCCTCTTGGAGGAAGACCTCTCGCTGGCTCATGACAGGGGAATCATCTTGAGCAACGGCGATAGTCTGGAGACGCTGCCCAGCGTAAGTCGGTCGAAACTCGTCGTGGCGGAGACCAAACTGAATGCTTTCATTCGTGAACATGAAAGTAAGGATTTGCGTGTCACGCTGATAAGGCCCAACGGCAAGGTGGTGTACGACAATATGAGCAAGCACTATGACCGGTTTGCCAATCACCTGAACCGCAAGGAGATACAGGAGGCGCTGAAGAATGGACAGGGATCGAGCGTGGAGCGAGAGTCGAAGACCCTGAAGCAGGACTACTTCTATGTGGCTTCCTATTTCCCTGCCGACTCTATCATCATCAGAAGTGCCTTGCCTTATAATGATGATCTCTCTAAATCGCTGCAGGCTGACCAGCATTACATCTGGTTTGCCGTTTTCGCCATCATCCTCCTGACCATCGTGCTCTACCGATTCACCCATCGGTTGGGCAAGAATGTGGCTAAGCTCCGCATCTTCGCCTACAAGGCCGACCACAACGAGAGCTTAGAGATAGAGGATCTGGCTAAATTCCCGGATGATGAACTGGGTGAAATTGCTGAACGCATCATCAAGATGTATAAGCGTATCCAGACCACCCGAAGGGAACAGGATATCCTGAAAAGGCAACTGACGCAGAATATTGCCCATGAACTGAAGACTCCGGTGGCGAGCATACAGGGCTATCTGGAGACGATACTCGACAATCCGCATATCAGCGAGGAGATGAAGGAGCAGTTCCTGCAGAGATGTTATGCGCAGAGCGAACGGCTTACCTCCCTGCTGAGAGACATCTCGACGCTGAACAGACTGGACGACGGTTCGGACATGATAGACTTTGAGGCGGTGGATATCACGAAGATGGTGGGAGACATCATGAGGGAAACGGCGCTGGAAAGGGAGGAACACAAGATGGGATTCCACAACCTGCTGCCTGAGCGCATCGTGGTGAAGGGAAACCGCAGTCTGCTCTATAGTGTGTTCCGCAATCTTACGGATAATGCCATTGCTTATGCCGGTGACGGGACAACCATCACGCTGGAGGGTAAGGAAATAGGCAACAAGTGGCACTTTGTCTTCAGAGATAATGGTCAGGGGGTGCCGCAGGAGCATCTCGCCCGCCTCTTCGAACGCTTCTACCGTGTGGATAAGGGAAGGAGCCGTAAAATGGGTGGAACGGGGCTGGGCCTTGCCATCGTGAAGAATGCCGTGCTGCTGCATGGTGGTACCATCCGGGTGAATAACTTGCCGGAGGGTGGTTTGAAATTTGAGTTTACTATCAAGAAATAAAAATGTTTTTTGAATAAAGTATTTAAGCGGTAAATAAAGATACTCAGGTGGCAGATAAAGATACTTACGTAGTAAAGAAAGGCAAGGTTTCTGAGAAACTTCTGGATGGAGTTCTACAGAAATCTTGCCTTTCTTGTCTTTTAGAACATTTTTGTTTTCTTTTCGTAAACTTTGCTTAAATCTCTTATTTCTGACCTTTTTCTGCTAAAAGTGTAGATTGCATCTCTAAATGTTGATTAAAATCAAGAGAAACTACCTTTTTTCTATAAAAATATCGATAAAGTTTGCAATAATTAAATACTTTTAACAGAGACAGGCTTGGAGTTTTATAAGCCTATCGTGTTGAACGGCGACTCTGTGAAGGGATTCAACTATGTTGGTGGTGATAACTACGAGTTTGACGCGACTAGTGGAAGTGCAAAGATGTATGGTATTAAGAATATGGGAACCTATGGTCAGGCTTATTGGAATAAGTGCTATGAAATCTGCCAGGGGGAAGAAGTTGGAGGCGAGGAAATGAGCTATGCTTTCTTTGGTACCTCTAGTTTCTCCTCAAGCAATGGTAAATATGGTTTTGTGTTTGTTAGTGCCAATAAGTATGCAGGTTGTTTGAATTGTACAGCTACTCCTGTTGATGACACCATATTACTTTGAAATTTGCTTTGTCTGGTGACAGCAATGGTATTTTCTACTATAATAGTGGTGGCTATAAATACATTATTGCAGCACTTACGGCTGGTAGTAAAGGTAAGACGTATTCTATCGAAGGCAATGACCTGAAGAGCCCAACAGTTCTTAAGCTTGTAGATGTTGATAATCCAGATAATTATTACATCTTGTCAAAGAATACAGTGCTCTATCCTTATCGCTAGGATGAAATAAAGATATAAGCAGTTCTTTGGGAAAAGAATACATAAAATCTCTCGTCTGGGGGCGTGCTCATTTAAGCACGCCCCTTATTTATTGTTGCAGTATAAACTGTATTCCGGAATTGTTTAGTTTCAATATAAAAGACCAAAACTCCATAGTGGTAATATGTCACCATTAGCATATTCTATATCATCACGCACTATATAAGCGTTTTCTACATCCTTCACCTGTTTATGACTCTTTTTGGCACCCCCAATCTCAAATGTATACTTTCCTATTGTAAAATCGGAAATCTTAGATGATGTAACATTCTGATTCACTCGGGTTTGGTTGTAGAAGAATGTCTCTCTCACATTACCGATGTTAGAATTATTGCCAGAAAGTGCATATATGATATTCGGATTATCGAGATAAACTTTCTCTGTCTTTCCTAATCCTCGCATTCCACCAGTTTCGTCACGTAACTGACCGATCATTCCTGCTTTTTCCATGTATAGAAGATAGGTAGGAATATCATTACGGCTCACTTTAATTTCGTTTGCCAATCCTGTGGCTTCTGGCTTATAGGGTACATTGCCTGCTATGATAGATAACATGCGACGGAGTTTTTTTCCTGTTGCTGGCGACATGTTGGCATATTGTGGAATATCTACTTCCATCGTAAGACGTATCACCTGCTGTAGTCTTTGCTGGAAAAAGCCTTCCTTGGAAAACGGATAGTATCCTTCTTTCAGATATTTATTGAAGAGCGGGATAGGGTGAAGCACCTCTTTTATTTCAATATTTCCCCTCAGAATATCATCTAATGACCTGACTGGTGTCTTGATTCCTTCGAACATTTCCAGATATTCTCTAAAAGACATACCCTGCATCTCATATAAGATGACTCTTCTGCTCAAATCTGCCTCTCCATCTAAAATATCAAGCATAGAAGATCCTGTGAAGAAGATCTTGAGCTCAGGGTGGGAATCGTAGATTTGCTTCAATTCTCTCGACCATGAATCATACTTATGTACTTCATCTATATAAAGCGTTTCGCCTCCTTCACGTACAAATTGGTCTGCTGTATCAATTAGTGTGTGAGTTGTGAAATAGCTATGGTCTGCTGATATATAGAGACTTTTTGCCTGAGTATCAGCATCCATTTCTTTAAGATGTTGAAGAATCAAAGTTGATTTCCCTACTCCTCTAGGTCCCATGAGTCCAACGAACCTCGCTTGCCAAGGAAGTTTGTCATACATATAACGCTTAAAGTCCAGACTTACTAGACGCAGCTGTTCTTTCATGTAGTTTACGAGTGTAATATCCATATTTCACCTTATTTTATGCATCTTTTAAGATGCTGTTTTTATAGCATATGCACCTTGGAAGGTGCACGTTTGTGCACAATGTGCACTTTTCAAGGTGCAAATATATGCTTTTTCTTTCGAAACTCCAAACTTTTTGCTTAATTATTTTTGCTAATAAGTTTCCTTTGTCCCCAATTTTGTCATAGCTGCCTGAGTTTTTATCAGTACTTAGCGTTTATTGCCTGGTTATGGAAAAGTATTCTGCCGAGGAATAAGTTGGCTGTTAACCGGAAATAGTGTACAGGCGAATGAAGAACAGCTGACTAGCCGTACACTCGCTAGTTGGCTGTTCTATAGGAACAGTCAGCGTAAATGCCAGAATTATTGTTGTAAGTAAGGGATAAGGAAATACTCTTCACTCTTCACCCCTCTGAATGCCGATAAACACAGGCGTTTCCGAGGGAAAGGTGAAGAGTGAAGAGTAAAAGCGTGTTCGCTTGCTGAAAAAATGGGGCGCAAGCTGTTTCCATGAAAGGAATCGCTTGCGCCCCTGATATTTTTGCTTATGAGTAAATGAGCACCCTAAGATTAGAACTTGTAGATAGCACCAAATGAAATGTTGCTGGCATCTACGCCAAGTCCGAATGTTGATGAGTTGTCACCATGCTCAGGAGAATAACCTCTGTAACCGAGGAAACCTACCTTTGTGATGAAGTTTACGTGGTCTGAAAGCTTAACAGCCAAACCTGGCTTGATGCCTACCTCGTAATAATCGCCACCGCCCTTGCTGACGCTGCTGTAACCGATTGTACCCTCTACGAAGAGGTTAACCAACTTGGTTTCTACGGCTGTGTAACGTACGTAAGGAGCTACAACGAATGTTGTTGCTTCTGGTACTGCAGAAAGTTCGCAAACATCGCCCTTCTTGATACCAACCTCGAGACCAGCCTCCCACTTGTTGTTGAATTCGTAACCGATTTCAGGCATCAGGGTGTAAGCTGTCTTGCTGTCACCACCACCAATCTTGTTGCTGGAAATACCAGCAGTACCACCGATGTAAACCTGTGCGCTAGCGCAAACTGAAACGAGAGCCATAGCAAGGCTCAACATAATCTTCTTCATAATCAATCTTTTCTTTTAATTATTACTTTATTTTATAACTCTAATCAGGTAGCTTTTCAGCCCCTAATTTATAATAGCAAAGCACATTCATGATATGCTCCGCACTCTCTAATTCGGCGGCAAAGGTATAGGAAATAACTCGAAACTCAAAACTTTTTCTCAGTTTTTCTTGTAAAATGAGCCGTATTGTTGATGTAAATCAAAAAAAGCAGGTATGCTGCATGTATCTGAAATTATTTTTGAAGGATGGCAGCGATTTTTTTATTGAAACCGCCAAATAATATGGGGTAATATTTGGGTAAACCAACTTTTTTCTCTATCTTTGCATGAACAAACAGTTTGAATCTTTTTTTATTAATATCATAAATGAATCAATTTACAAAGCTGATAGCAGCCCAGCTCAATCTGAAGGAGCAGGCTGTAGAAAATACTCTGGCGCTGCTCGAAGAGGGCTGTACCATTCCGTTTATCTCGCGATACCGCAAGGAGAAAACTGGTAATATGGACGAGGTGAACATCGAAGCCATCGCACAGGCTAACGAGAAACTCTCTGAGATGGCGAAGAGAAAAGAGACTATCCTCAAAACCATCGAGGAACAGGGAAAACTCTCGGATGAACTGAAAAAACGCATCGAACAGTGCTGGGATGCTACCGAACTGGAAGACATCTATCTTCCTTATAAGCCTAAGCGCCGCACCCGTGCACAGATTGCACGTGAGGCTGGTTTGGAGCCTCTGGCACAGTTGCTTCTCTTCCAGCGTGAACGCAATCCGGAACAGGCTGCCAGGAAGTTTGTGGGCGATAAGGTGAAGGATGTGGAGGCTGCACTCCAGGGCGCCAAGGACATCATCGCCGAAACCGTAAGTGAGAATGAGCAGAGCCGCAATCAGATTCGCGGTGAGTTCAGACGCGGTGCTATCATCACTTCTAAGGTGGTTGCCAAGAAGAAGGATGAGGAAGAGGCGCAGCGCTTCTCCGACTATTTCGATTTCTCGGAACCATTGAAGAAATGTTCTTCGCACCGGTTGCTGGCTATGCGTAGAGGCGAGGCGGCAGGATTCTTGCGTGTCAGCATCTCGGCAGATGATGAGCAGTGTCAGGATAAACTGAAGCGCCACTATGTACATGGTTTCGGTGAGTGCCAGACGCTGGTGGGCGAAGCGGTGGATGATGCCTTCAAGCGACTGCTGAAGCCTAGCATTGAAACCGAATTTGCTGCGCTCAGCAAGCAGAAGGCGGATGAGGAGGCTATTGTGGTCTTCGCCGAAAACCTGCGCCAGCTTCTGTTGGCGGCTCCTCTCGGACAGAAACGCGTGATGGCGGTTGACCCGGGGTTTGCCAATGGTTGCAAGACTTGCTGTCTCGATGCGCAGGGCAATCTGATTCATCATGAAATTGTTTATCCTCATCCTCCCCGCAACAGGAAGAGCGAGGCAACGGCTGCCATCCAGCGCATGGTTAAGATGTATCAGGTGGAGGCAATGGCTGTAGGTAACGGTACGGCAAGCCGCGAAACCAGCGACTGGCTGCATAGCATCGATTTTGTTCATCCGGTAGATATCTATGTGGTGAGCGAGGATGGCGCTTCTATCTATTCGGCTTCGAAGATTGCAAGAGATGAGTTCCCGGATGAGGATGTTACCGTGCGTGGTGCTGTGAGCATCGGACGAAGACTGATGGATCCGCTTGCAGAATTGGTGAAGATTGATCCGAAGAGCATCGGTGTGGGACAGTATCAGCATGATGTGGACCAGACTCAGTTGAAGAAGAGTCTGGATACGGTGGTGATGAGTTGCGTAAACTCGGTGGGTGTCAACCTGAATACCGCATCGCAGCATCTCCTGACCTATGTGAGCGGTTTGGGACCTACGCTTGCCAAGAATATCGTGGAATATCGCCGCGAGAATGGAGCCTTCGCTTCCCGTGCCCAGTTGAAGAAGGTGCCACGTCTGGGTCCTTCGGCCTTCGAGCAGTGTGCCGGCTTTCTCCGCATTCCAGGTGCCAGGAATCCTTTGGATAACAGTGCCGTTCATCCCGAGCGCTATGCGCTGGTAGAGCAGATGGCGAAAGATCAGGGCGTAACGGTGAAGCAGCTGGTAGAAGACAAGGCGCTGCAGAAGAAGATTGATATCAGAAAATATGTGAGTGCCGAGGTGGGTATGCCTACTTTGACCGATATCATGGCTGAGCTTGACAAGCCGGGCTTGGATCCTCGTGGTGAGGTAGAGAAGTTTGAGTTTGATGCCAGCATCAAGGAGATAGAGGATTTGCAGGTGGGCATGGTTGTGCCGGGCATTGTTACCAACATTACCAAGTTTGGTGCCTTTGTAGATATAGGTGTCCACAACGATGGTCTGGTTCATGTATCCCAGATGTCAAACCGTTACATTCAGGATCCTTCTGAGGTGGTAAAGCTTCATGAGCATGTGATGGTGAGAGTGGCAGAAGTAGATTTGAAGCGCAAGCGCATCGCCTTGTCGATGAAGGGCGTGAAATAGAAAGGATATTCAGAATGAATCAGAATAATAATGGTGATGCTCTCTTGGCAGGGGGCATTACCAGAGATTGTATAGAGTCGGCATATTGCTTTATTCATCAGAAGCTCAGGGTTTTTGAATTTTCCACCAATCCTACGCAGCGTGATGATATAGAGTATGCCATCGCCCAGTATGTAGAGGGTATGAATCCGCAGTTCTATCTTCTTCTTTCGCAAGGCAGAACGGAATTCCTTCTAGACCATGTGAATTTTGAAAAAGATATGCGCGAGGCACAGGAAAAACTGGAAGGGATGATGTAGGTATCTCTCTGCTTTAGGAGAAGGATCTGACAAAAAGGTGTAAAAAGACAGGTAGTTATATTAAAAGAAAATGCTAAATAGTTATATATTAACTACTTAGCATTTTTTTGTGCGCCTGATAGGACTCGAACCTACACGGCCTGAGCCACTAGATCCTAAGTCTAGCGCGTCTACCAATTTCGCCACAAGCGCATTCTTG
>OIXQ01000573.1_pt1 | contig 16249 bp, 10 predicted proteins | sample 1587791 | NCBI WGS metagenome assembly OIXQ01 (sample SAMN03283273) | human gut metagenome | biome: human-associated habitat; material: feces | host: Homo sapiens | place: Peru | collected 2012
GTATCTCCTGCACTGTCACCACCGCCAGGGGCAGCTATCGTCTGCACACCGCGTCCCCCGGGGCGTACATGATCTACCCCATGGCTATGGCCGCCGCCATCGGAGAAGTCCTGGGTCTGACGGCGGCGGAGATCACCGCCGGCGTGGCCTCCTATGTCCCTACCGGCTCCCGCATGCGGGTGCTGCACCTGCCGGAGGGTCGCCTGCTTATCGATGACTGTTATAACGCCAACCCTCAGGCTATGACCGAGGCCCTGAAGCTGCTGTCCGTCACGCCGTCCCGCCGCCGTCTGGCCGCGCTGGGCGACATGGGGGAGCTGGGGGAGCTTACCGCCTCTGCCCACCGCGCCATCGGCGTACTGGCGGGAGAGCTGCATATTGACGCCGTCATCGCCGTAGGGGAGAAGGCCCGCGGCATCGCCGCCGAAGCCCCCAACGCCCAGTGGTACGCCGCAGCGGAGGACGCACTGCCCGCCGTCCGCGCCGCCTTCGGTCCCGATACGGCTCTGTTGGTGAAGGCGTCCCACGCCATGCACATGGAGACTATTGTCAAGGAATTGGAAGCACAGACATGATCGACATTCGCGTAGAGGGACTGGTGAAGTCCTTCGACCTGGAAAAGAAAATACTGGACGGCCTGACGTTTCAGGTGGACACCGGCGAGCGGGTGGGCCTGCTGGGCCGCAATGGCGCAGGCAAGACCACGCTGTTCAAAATACTTACCGGCGAGCTGGACTACGACAGCGGCACGGTGCAGATCGCGTCGGGCCGCCGCGTGGGGCTTATCTCCCAGATCCCCGTCTATCCCGAGGGCTACACGGTGGAGGATGTGCTGCGCACCGCCTTTGCCCGCATGTTTCGCATGAAGGACGAGATGGACGCCCTGACCCTCGCCATGGAGCAGGGCGCCTCCGACGACGCCACCCTCCGGCGTTACGGCGAGCTGAATGCTCGCTTCGAGGGACTGGGCGGCTGGGATACCGACACCGCAGTGAACAAGGTGGCCAACGGCCTGAGCATCTCCGATGAGATGCGCACCCGCCTCTTCGACCGCCTGTCCGGCGGCGAAAAGACCCGTGTGAACCTGGGCCGCCTGATTCTGGAGGACACGGACGTTCTGCTGCTGGACGAGCCCACCAACCATCTGGACCTGCAGGCCACGGAGTGGCTGGAGGACTACCTCCGCAACTTCCGCGGCACCGTGGTCACCATCAGCCACGACCGTTACTTTCTGGACCGCACTGTCACCCGCATCATCGAGATACAGGACGGCAAGGCCGAGTTTTACAGCGGGAATTACAGCTTTTACGCCATTGAGAAGGAGCGCCGCTATCAGGAACGCATGAAGCAGTACCTGAAGGAGCAGGCCAAGATCCAGCAGCTGGAAAAGGCGGCGGAGCAGATGCACCTCTGGGCTTTTATGGGCAACGATGCTCTGCACAAACGGGCCTTCTCCATGGAAAAGCGCATCGAGCGGATGCGCACCACCCGAAAGCCCACCAAGGCCCGCCGACTGGAGGCCCGCTTCCAGAGCCGGGAGTTCAAGGGCGACGAGGTCCTGCAGATCAAGGGCATCTCCAAGTCCTTTGGGGAGCGTAGACTCTTTGAGGATGTGTACCTCCGCGTGGAGGGAGGGGAACGCATTGCCCTGCTGGGCGAGAACGGCACCGGCAAGACCACCCTGCTGAACATGATCGTGGGGCTGGACGGGCCCGACACCGGCATGATCCGGCTGGGCCCCTCCGTCAAGGCCGCCTACCTGCCGCAGGTCATCCACTTCGACCATCCGGAGCGAAGCATTCTGGACACCATGCTCTACGAGCTGGACATCACGCCCCAGTCGGCCCGCAACCGTCTGGCGGCGTATCAGTTTACCGGCGAGGATGTGTTCAAGTCCGTCTCTGTGCTGTCCGGCGGCGAGCTCAGCCGTCTGCGGCTGTGCATGCTGATGGACGAGAGCATCAACCTCCTGATCCTGGACGAGCCAACCAACCATCTGGACATCGACTCCCGCGAGTGGCTGGAGCAGGCAGTGGAGGACTTTGACGGCACGCTGCTGTTCGTCAGCCACGACCGCTATTTCATCAATCGCTTCGCTACCCGTGTCTGGGAGCTGGAGGACCGCGCCGTCACCGACTACCCTATGGGCTTCATGCAGTACCGCCAGGTGCGGGAGGAGGCCCGCCGCGCCGCGCCGCCCGCCGCCGTACCGGCCCAGCCGAAGAAGCCCGCCCCTGTCGGCAGGGGCAGCCGCAGTCGGCAGGCGGCCCGTAAGCAGCTGACCATCTGCGAGACGGCCATCTCCCGTCTGGAGGCGTCCGTTGCTGCGTTGGACCGCGACATGGAAGCCGCCGCCTGCGACGCGGAGAAGCTGGGCGAGCTGTACCGGCAGCGTCAGGAGGTGGAGTCCCAGCTGGAGCAGGAGATGAACCGCTGGGAGGAGCTGAGCCTGCAACTGGAGGAACAGGAGAACTGATATGAGTGATATTTTGTGCATTTACTATTCCCGCACCGGCAATACCCGCCGTGCGGTCAAGGAGATCGCCGAGGCGCTGGACGCGGAGATCGTGGCCATCACCGATGGCCGCGACCGCAGCGGCTGGAAGGGCTACCTGCGCAGCGGCATGGACGCCATGAAGCTGTCCACAAAGCCCCTGAATCCCTTTGAGACAGCCAGACCGCTGGAGGAGTACAAGCTGGTGATCGTGGGAAGCCCCGTGTGGGCGGGCCGCATGGCCAGCCCCATCCGCTCCCTCCTGAAGCGCCGCGGGCTGGAGCTGCACCGCGTGGCCTATGTGGTCACCCGCAGCACCGAGCAGCGCAGTGAGGAGGTCTACGACCAGATGGATCTCTATACCGCGGAGAAGCGGCTGTTCGCTGTGTCCCTCCGCCCGGGCAGCGAGGGCTACGAGTTCTGGCGCAACGACTTTGTGCAGAACGTCCAGCGCTGGCTGGAGCAGAACTGAGGACCCGCCATGCTGGAGAAGATGAAGGCTATCGAGGCTCGTCTGGCGGAGGTGGAGCGCCAGCTGTCCGACCCCACGGTGTACACTGACCGCGAGAGGCTCACCGCCCTCAGCCGCGAGCAGAAGGAGCTGACACCCATCGCGGCCTGCGCCAGAGCCTATGCCCGGGCGGCGCAGACGGCGGAGGACGCCTCCGCCATGCTGTCGGACCCTGAGCTGCGTGAGCTGGCACAGGAGGAGCTGTCCGCCGCCAAGGCGGAGATGGAGCGGCTGACGGAGGAGTTGAAGCGCCTGCTGCTTCCCAAAGACCCCAATGACGACAAAAACGTGATATTGGAGATACGCGCCGGCATCGGTGGGGAAGAGGGGGCCCTGTTTGCCGCCGACCTCCTGCGGATGTACACCATGTATGCCGAGCGCAAGGGCTGGACGCTGAGCATCGTCAACGAAAACGACACGGAGCTGGGCGGCGTCAAGGAGGTCAGCGCCGAGGTGGAGGGCGCGGGCGCGTGGTCCCGCCTGAAGTTCGAGGCCGGCACCCACCGCGTCCAGCGCGTACCGGAAACGGAGTCCTCCGGCCGCATCCAGACCTCTGCCGCCACTGTGGCCGTCATGCCGGAGGCGGAGGAAGTGGAGTTTACCATCGACCCCAAGGATCTGCAGATCGACACGTTCCGTTCCTCCGGTGCCGGCGGCCAGCACGTCAATAAGACGGAGTCCGCCATCCGCATCACCCACCTGCCCACCGGTACGGTGGTGGAATGTCAGGACGAGCGCAGCCAGTATAAGAACAAGGACCGCGCTATGAAGATCCTCCGCTCCAAGCTGTACGAGGCGGAGCAGGCCCGCCAGAACGCCGCCATCGCCGCCACCCGCAAAAGCCAGGTGGGCACTGGCGACCGCAGCGGCAAGATACGCACCTATAACTTCCCCCAGAACCGCGTCACCGACCACCGGCTCACGGGGGACAATAAAAACTTCAACATTGCCGCCGTCATGAACGGCGACCTGGACCCCATGATCGATGCGCTGATCCTGAACGATCAGGCTCAGCGCCTGCAAGAGAGTAAGGAGGAATGAACCATGCTGGAACCCAGGAAAAAGATGTATGACAAGGCTGGCCCCCGTGTGGCCGCCGCACTGCAAAAGCGCAATATGGAGGCATACTACTGTCCCACCGCCGCTGAAGCGGTGGAGAAGGTGCTGGAGCTGATCCCCGCCGGCGATGTGGTGAGCTGGGGCGGTGTGGCCACCGTGGACGAGTTGGGCATCAAAGGCCGCCTGCGCAGCCGGAACCAGCCGGTGATCGACCGCGACACCGCCCGCACGCCGGAGGAGCGCACCGCCATGCTGCATCAGGCCCTGACCTGTGACACATTCCTCATGAGCAGCAACGCCATCTCCGAGGACGGGCAGCTGGTGAACATCGACGGCATCGGCAACCGCGTGGCCGCCCTGTGCTTCGGACCGAAGCAGGTCATCGTGGTGGCCGGCATGAACAAGGTGGCCGCCGATCTGGATGGTGCCGTCTCCCGCGCCCGTCACATCGCCGCCCCTGCCAACGCTCAGCGCTTCGACGGCAAGACGCCCTGCGCTGTCAACGGCCAGTGCGGCGACTGCACCAGCCCCGACTGCATCTGCTCCCAGATGGTCATCACACGCTTCTGCAAGCCCGCCGGCCGCATCAAGGTGGTGCTGGTAGGCGAGGAGCTGGGCCTGTAAGTAAACTGCCGAAAAGAGGAAATTTCTTTGGAGACCAGGATATTCCATCCGGAACATGACACAAACGCCGTTGCGGAAGCGGCGGCTATCCTCCGCCGCGGCGGCCTGCTGGGCATCCCCACAGAGACGGTGTACGGCCTGGGTGCCGACGCCCTCAACGAGGATGCGGTGCGCCGCATCTTCGAGGCCAAGGGCCGCCCCCAGGACAACCCGCTGATCCTCCACATCCCGGAGGCGAGCTGGCTGGAGCGCTGCTGCGTGGACGTGCCGGACACGGCCTACACCCTGGCGTCCCGGTTCTGGCCCGGCCCGCTGACCATGATCCTGCCCCGCCGCGAGATCGTGCCCCTGCGCACCACCGGCGGACTGGAGACGGTGGGCGTCCGCTGCCCGAACCATCCCGCCACGCTGGCCATCATTGAGGCCGCCGGTGTGCCCATCGCCGCGCCCAGCGGCAACACATCCGGACGTCCCAGCCCCACCACCGCCCAGCACATGATGGACGATATGGCGGGCAAGATAGACGGCATCGTGGACGGCGGCCCCTGCGCCGTGGGGGTGGAGAGTACCATCATCGATCTGACGGTACAGCCGCCCCGCCTGCTGCGCCCGGGCGGCCTGCCGCTGGAAGCGCTGGAGCGCGTGCTGGGCGAGGTAGCCGTGGACGACGCGGTGCGCCGCAAAATGGGAGAGGGGGAGCGCCCCCGTGCCCCGGGCATGAAGTACCGCCACTACGCGCCGAAGGCCCCTGTCACGGTGGTCACCGGCCCCGCCCGCCGCAGCGCCGCCTACATACGCGACCACCTGCCGGATCGCGCCGGCGTCATCTGCTTCGATGAGTACGCCCCGCTGTTCGCGGGCCACATCGTCCACCGTCTCGGTGCCGCAGACGATAAGCTGTCCCAGGCCCAGCATGTGTTTGACGCCCTGCGTACCTTCGACGATACGGACGTGTCGGAGATATACGCCCAGTGCCCCGATGAATCCGGCCTGGGTCTGGCGGTGGCCAATCGTCTGAAAAAGGCGGCGGGATTCCATGTGGTGGACGTATCGCCGCTGATCATCGGCTTTACCGGCCCCACCGGCGCGGGTAAGACCAGCGCCCTTCGTGCGCTGGAGCGTCTGGGTGGACTGGTGCTGGACTGCGACGCCGTCTATCACCAGCTGCTGCGCACCGATGCGCCCCTGCGCGCCGCCATCACTGCCGCCTTCGGCCCCGTGTTCACCCCTGACGGTGCGCTGGATCGCCAGAAGCTGGGTGCTGCGGTGTTCAGCGATCCCGCTGCACTGGACCGGCTCAACGCCATTATTTTCGACCGCCTGCCCCGCGAGCTGCTGCGCCGCGTCAACGAAAGCGACGCCACCATGGTGGGTATCGATGCCATCAATCTGGTGGAGAGCGGTCTGTACCGTCTCTGCCGCCGCACGGTGGCCGTACTGGCTCCTGCGGAGACACGGGTCCGCCGGATCATGGCCCGCGACGGTATTTCGGAGGACTATGCCCGCCTGCGGGTGCAGGCCCAGAAGCCCGACGAGTTCTACCGCGCCCGCTGTACGGATGTGCTGATGAACGACGCCGCCTCGCCGCAGGTGTTTGAAGAAATAGCCTATCAGAGATTACAACATATATTTGAGGAGGAAGCTGATCATGAGTGAAGAACTGAAGGCCCTGAAGAAGCAGCTGCTGAAGGATGACCGCAACGGCTACGATGTGCTGAGCGCGGCGGATCTGGAGAAGATGGAGGCATACTGCACCGTCTACAAGGCGTTCCTGGACGCCGGCAAGACGGAGCGCCTCAGCGCCCGCGCCGCCATCGCTCTGGCGGAGAAGCATGGCTTCGTGGAGTACAAGCGCGGCATGTCCCTGTCCGCCGGCGATAAGGTCTACTCCTGCAACCGCGGCAAGGGTCTGGTGCTGGCCGTCGTCGGCCGCCGCAGCCTGGCGGAGGGCGCCCAGATCACCGCTGCCCACATCGACTCCCCCCGTCTGGACCTGAAGCCCACCCCCCTGTATGAGGACAGCGAGCTGGCTTACTTCAAGACCCATTACTACGGCGGCGTCCGCAAGTACCAGTGGGTCACCATTCCTCTGGAGCTGCGGGGCACCGTGGTCCTGCGTGACGGCTCCGTGGTGGATGTCTGCATCGGCGAGGGTGATGAGCCCAAGCTGGTGATCACCGACCTACTGCCCCATCTGGGCGCGGAGCAGAGCAAGAAGCCCCTGAGCGAGGCCATCCCCGGCGAGACGCTGAACATTCTGCTGGGCAGCCGTCCTCTGGGCGACGATGATGACAGCGACCGCGTGAAGATGCAGGTCCTCAAGCGCCTGTACGACAAGTACGGCATCACCGAGGCCGACTTTGCCTCCGCCGAGCTGGAGACGGTGCCTGCCGTCAACGCCACCGATATCGGCCTGGACGCCAGTCTCATCGGCGCCTATGGCCACGACGACCGCGTCTGCGGCTTCGCTGCTCTGCAGGCTATTCTGGACATCGGGACGCCGGAAAAGACCGCCGTCTGCGTTCTGGCCGACAAGGAGGAGATCGGCTCCATGGGCGTCACCGGCATGCAGTCTGCCGCCTTCGACACCTTCATGAACGACCTGTGCGAGAGCCAGAACGTGGCCCTGCGTATCTGCTATGAGAACGCCTTCTGCCTGTCCGCCGACGTCACCGCCGCCTACGATCCCAACTTCGCCGATGTGTATGAAAAGCGCAACGCCGCCTTCGTCAACCACGGCGTGGGCCTGTGCAAGTACACCGGGGCCAGAGGCAAGTCCGGCTCCTCCGATGCCAACGCCGAAACCGTGGGCTATGTCCGCGGCGTGCTGGATAAGGCCGGTGTCCGCTGGCAGATCTGCGAGATGGGCAAGATCGATGCCGGCGGCGGCGGTACGGTGGCCCAGTACATGGCCAACCGCAACATCGCCACACTGGATGCCGGCGTGCCGGTGCTGAGCATGCACGCCCCCTTCGAGGTGGTGGCCAAGCTGGACTGCTACGAGATGTACCGCGCCTGCAAGGCCCTCTACGAGTCCCTGTAAGCCTTCCTGCAAACAAAAAAGAGAGACGGCGGAGCCGTCTCTCTTTTTGTTAATTCACTTTTCTTCGTCGTTTTCGGTCTTGCCCAGCATATAGGGGAACATGGCCTCGATATAGTGTACCATCTTGCTGTGCTGGGCGTACCACTCGCCGTGCTCCGCCTGGAGCCGCTCCTTGTCGCTGTAGGCCTCCAGTGCGTGGCACGTCTCCACATAGGCCTTCTGGAGCTGCCGGATGCGGGCGCTCATGTGCTGCAGGAGGCTCATGATCTTGGCGGGCCGCTCACTGAAATACTTCCCGAAGTTCTCTATGGTGATCTCACTGACCACCAGCGGCTCCAGCGCCACCACCGTGGTGTTGCGGGGACGGGACTCCAGAAAGCTGATGACGTTGAAGAAATCCCCCTCGCTGAGCGTCACCACCTCCACCTCCTCCGGCGTACCGTAGTCCTTGTAGATGGCCACGCTGCCATAGAGGATGTTATACATGTTCATATCCATTTCGCCGGGCTTACAGATGATCTGACCTCTCTTGAACCGGCGCTCGCCTGTATTGGGCATATCCCGTACCTCCTGCTCTCATTTTTATCACGCTGCCATATTCTATCATGCCCGCTTCGGCCTGTCGATACTTGTTCTTGCCAAATGCGCCGGAAAGTGGCATACTGTTGCAGGTAAATACGCACAAAGGAGAGGCTCTCTCATGGATTATTTTCATATCGCCCTGCCTGCCGACCAGCTGCGCACCGTCAGCTCCATCGGTCTGGCTCATGTGGGCGACGGCGTGTATGAGCTGCTGGTGCGCACGTGGCTCTGCGCCCACGGCAAGGCCACCGGCAAGGACCTGCACCGCGCCGCCATCGCTCTGGTCTGCGCGCCGGAGCAGGCCCACAGGGCCCAGCGCATCCTGCCGCTGCTGACGCCGGAGGAGGATGCCGTGTTCAAGCGCGGCCGCAACGCCGCCGTCCACGGTATCCCTAAAAACGCCACTACCGCTCAGTATCATCAGGCCACGGCACTGGAATGCCTGCTGGGGTGGCTGTACCTGCGGGGCGACACCAAGCGTGTCAACCAACTGTTCACCGTGATGATGGAGGAGGATCAGCCATGCCGTTAGACGCCATCTGCCTGCAAGGCGTAGTGGAGGAGCTGTCGCCCCAGATCACCGGCAGCCGCATCGAGAAGATCCAGCAGCCCGCCAGGGATCAGGTGGTTCTGCTGCTGCGGGGGAGTCGCCGCCTGTACCTGAACGCCGGCGGCAGCCAACCCCGCCTGCACCTGACAGAGCAGGTGCGGGACAACCCGTCCCAGCCGCCCATGTTCTGTATGCTCCTGCGCAAGCACCTGTCCGGAGGCGTCATCGAGTCCGTCCGGCAGGAGCCGCTGGAGCGCGTGGTGACGCTGACCGTGCTGGCTGCCGACGAGCTGGGGGAGCGCAGCCGCTTCACGCTGGTGTGGGAGGGTATGCCCCGCCGCGCCAACCTGATCCTCTGCGACAGGGACGGCCGTATCATCGACTGCCTGCGCCGCATTGACCTGGAGTCAGAGCAGGACCGCCAGGTGCTGCCCGGCCTTTTCTACCGCCTGCCTGCCCGTCAGAACAAGAACTCACCGCTGGATGTCACGGAGGAGGAGTTCGCCGCCCTGCTGCGCCGCGCCGCGCCGGACGCGCCGCTGGACGGCTGGCTGCTGGATACCTTCACCGCCCTGCCGCCGCTGGTGGCCCGTGAGCTGACTTACCGCGCCTGCGGCACCACCGACGCCCCCGTTTCGCAGGGCGCACCCCTGTGGAGCGTCTTTTCCCAATGGCAGAACGCTGTGAATGCAAATCACTTTATACCGACTGCGATCAAACGAAACGGGTCGCTTTCCGACTTCACCTATGGCCCTATCCTCCAGTACGGCGTCTACGCCCAGTCGGAGCCCTGCGACAGCTTCTCCCACCTGCTGGATGGCTTCTATGAAAAGCGGGAGCAGGCGGAGCGGGTGAAGCAGAAGGGGCAGGATATCCTAAAGACCGCCACCACTGCCAGGGACCGCGTCCGCCGCAAGATCGCCGCCCAGGAGAAGGAACTGGCCGCCTGTCTGGACCGTGACCGCCTGCGCATCTGCGGCGAGCTCATCACCGCCAACCTCTATCGTATGACGCGGGGGCAGAGCCGCCTCACCGCCCAGAACTACTATGATGAGAACTGCGCCGACATCGACATCCCGCTGGACGTGCGCCTGTCGCCGCAGGAGAACGCCGCCCGCTACTTCAAGCAGTACACCAAGGCCAAAACGGCGGAGAAGTACCTGACGGCCCAGCTGCAAAAGGGCAGGGAGGAGCTGCAGTATCTGGAGAGTGTTCTGCAGGAGCTGGCGCAGGCCGAATCGGAGCAGGACTTCAACGATGTCCGCATCGAGCTCACCGACGGCGGCTATATCCGCCAGCGGGGCAAAAAGCAGCCCGGCTTCCAGCGGGCCTCCCGGCCACGGGAGTTCCGCACCTCCGCGGGCCTGCGTGTCCTGGTGGGCCGCAACAACCGACAGAACGACCGTCTGACCACCAGGGACGCGGACAAGCGGGACCTCTGGCTCCACACCCAGAAGATCCACGGCAGCCACGTGATCCTCTGCACCGGCGGCGCGGAGCCGGACCAACAGAGTCTTATGGAGGCCGCGTCGCTGGCGGCGTATTTCTCCCAGGCTCAGGACAGCACCAAGGTCCCCGTGGATTACACGCCGGTGAAGTTTGTGAAAAAGCCCGCTGGCGCCCGCCCGGGTATGGTCATCTACACCACGTACCAGACCCTGCTGGCCGACCCGGACGAGTCTCTGGTCAAGCGCCTTTCCGTCAAATAACGTCAAAAACAGGGCTGTTCCCTCCGGAACAGCCCTGTTTTCTCACATTTCCACGGTCTTCGTGGCGATCTTCTCGCAGAACACGCGGTCGTGCTCCACGAACAGCAGGGTAGGCCGGAATGCTTGCAGCAGTTCCTCGATCTGGATGCGGGAGAGAACGTCGATGTAGTTCAGCGGCTCGTCCCAGACGTACAGATGGGCGGACTGGCACAGGCTGCGGGCCAGCAGCACCTTTTTCTTCTGTCCGGCGGAGTAGTCGCCCATATCCTTCTCGAACTGCACCCGCTCGAAGCCCAGCTTCCGCAGGATCGTCAGGAACAGGCTCTCATCGAGACCGTACCCGGCGGCGTAGTCCCGCAGCCGGCCCCGCAGACCGGAGGCGTCCTGCGGCACGTAGGAGATGACCAGCCGGCTGGCTGTCTCCAAGGTGCCGGAATAGGGGATATCCTGCCCGCACAGCAGCTTGAGAACACTGGACTTGCCGCAGCCGTTTGCCCCGCACAGCGCCACGCGGTCGCCCTGCGTCACGGTGAAGGATACGCCGCTGCACACGACCCCACCGCCGTAGTCGATGGACACCTCCCGCAGCGCTGCCAGCCGCTGGGCGTGGTGGGTCAGCGGATGCAGCTTCAAAGCATCGCTGCGTTCGATGTCCTTCAGCAGCGCGGACTTCTCCTCGATGGCGTTTTGCTGCCGCCGTTCCAGATTTTTCCGCCGCTGCTGCATCCGCCGGGACTGCTCGGCAACGAAGTCGCGGCCGCCCATGGCGTCGGCGGTGCCCCTGACCTTGGCGGAGTTTTTCCCGATCTTGGAGTTTTCCACCTTATCGGCCCAGGCGCTGGACTGCCGCGCCGCCTCCTGCAACCGCCCGATCTCCTTTTTCAGCTGCTGGTTCTGCGCCAGCTCAAAGGCGTCCTGCCGCGCCTTGTTCTCGTACCACGAGGAAAAATTTCCCCGTTGTATCTCGATGCTGCTGCGGTTGATGGACAGGATGTGATCCACGCACCCGTCTAAAAACGCGCGGTCGTGGGACACCAGCAGGAAGCCCTTTTTGCCGCGGAGATAGCGGCTCACCAGCACCCGTCCCGCCTGATCCAGATGGTTGGTGGGCTCGTCGATGAGCAGGAACCGGTTTTCCCGGGAAAACAGCATCGCCAGCAGGAGCTTGGACTGTTCGCCGCCGGACAGCGTGGAAAAGGGACGATACAGTGCGTCCTCCGACACCTCCAGCGGCGCCAGCTCCCGCAAAAACCGCCATTGGGGCACATCGGGGCAGATGCGCTCCAGCAGCTCCAAGGGGCACAGCGACGGATCAGAAACAGGGTAGGGAAAATAGTCGAACCCCACGCTGGCCTGTATCGTCCCCTGATGTGGGTACTTCCCCTGCAGCAGCCGCAGCAGGGTGGTCTTGCCCCGCCCGTTGCGGCCTGTCAGCCCCAGCCGCCAGTCGGTATCCAGCTGAAAGCTGACGTTTTCAAAGATGTTGTCGTAGCTGCCTTCATAGCAGAACGTAAGGTCGGATACTTTGATAATGGACATGGTCATGCCTCCTATACGAAAAAATGGCTGCGGGAAACAGCTCCCACAGCCAAAAACGCACACCACACCCGCCGATAGGCAGGCTATGACCACGTACAGAGCTGAGAGATACGCCAATTTCCCGCGAAAGGCACAACAAACAGGACGGTCAGCGCCGCCCGACACAATGTCGTACCGTAGTTCAGCAGGAAATCAGGTTCATCCTCTCAACTCCTCTCTTCTTTTTTCTTATCCTACCACACGCGCCGCAAAAAAGCAACCCCGTCCTCTCCCCGCGGCCCTATCAGCTTTCTGGCGGACAGCGAAGAAGAACAGCACAATTTCCAAAATGTGGGAGAAGGTGCAATTACCTTCTCCCGCAATGTTTGCGGTTTAAAAAGAACCTGATACAAGGCTTTCCATGAGCCTATTTTTCGGCTGCTGCGGCAGACGGATTTTTTGTGTTTGGGACGAAATTTCAAAAAATCGGTTGAAAAGTTGATAAAAATATGCCATACTAAAATTATGCACTTGCGGGGAAAGGAGCTTTGTACCATTTGTGCCGCAAAATAATTACAGGGGGAGGACTTGATAACGGCGATGGACAAGCTGATGTTCCTATAAAAGTTAGACGATTGCCAAATTATGATTTTCGATTCATCGGACGCTTGCAATTACAACGGAACACAAAACAAGAAATAGAAAGGGGAATGTTCTATGCGAAAATTGTTGTTAAGTGTCTTACTCTGCTCTGCGTTGGTGATGGGGTTACTGCCTGCTGCCGCTTTTGCGACGGAGTTGGGTAATGCCCCTGAGTCGGTGGAAGAGGCTCCGCCTTCCGCATTGGAGGAACAAACCGTCAACGAGGAGCTGTTGTCCGAATATGGAGAACAGAAAAATGCGCCGGGGGAAGCGGATCCGGCAGCACAGAATGATGCTGCGGAGATCTATGTCAGCAGCACCGGTAACGACGAACAGAATACCGGCACAAAAGAACTCCCTTTCGCCACACTGGCTAAGGCGGTCGATGCCGCGGCTGACGGTGCAGCGATCTATGTCATGAGCGACCTGACCATGGATCAGTGTGCTCGTTTTTATGATAAGAGTCTTACGATCACCAGTGGAGAAGGCGGCCCTTACACCGTTACACGCAGCGCTGATTTTAACCTGCAAAGTGATACAGCCCGCAGCTGGTATAATCCCGCCATGATCGAGGTTCAGTCTTTATCGGCGAGTTCTGTCGGCCTGACTCTTTCCAAAATCATTCTGGACGATGCAGGGATGTACGAGGGTACTGTATTCGCACAGGCTGTCAGCGGTGACGGCAACGCGGATAATACGATTTTTGTGCAGGACGCGATCATTGCCTCCAACGCCACTGTGCCCTGCACCGTGACACTAGGTGAGGGTGCTGTGCTGCGCAACTTTGGCGGCATGTCCGCTGTACGTGCCACCGACCGGGCAAAAATCGTCATGGAAAGCGGCAGTGTGATAGAGGATACCATGGATGGTTATACGAGAACAAAAGGCTCTGCGGCAGACTCAGTCGGTCCGGCAGGTGCGATCTGGCTTCAGGGTGGTACACTCGTGATGAAGGAAGGCTCGAAGCTTCAGAACATTGACGGCCGTGGAGTTTATGCAGACGGCGGTAAGGTCGAGATCGGCGGCGCCATCAGCAGTATTGCTGCAAACAAGAACGCAATGTGGCAGTCGAATAGCGGCATCGCAATTCATCTGCGCAACAACGCGGAGGGAGCGCTGACCTCCACCGCACTGATCGAGAAGCTCTCCGGCGGCAGCATAATCTACTGTGCGGGCGGTGCCAAATCCTTCAAAATGGAAAACGGCTCCAAAATCACGGATTGCCCCAGTCTAAACGGCAATGTCATCTTTGCAAAAAACAGCACCGTCATGATTGACGGTGAAATCAGCAATGTGCATGCCACAGGCAACCATATCCTGCAAACTGACGGCGGTACAGCGGTGACAATTGGAAAAAACGGAAGGATTCTCAATAATCGCGCGTACTATGGCGCGGTTTATATCAACGGAACGGATGAGCACTTAGATATTTACGGAAAAATCAACGGTAATATTTCTACGGATCGCGGCGGCGGTGTGGTACTGTCCAATAATGGCGGAAACCACAACGCAGCCATGTATGAGGGTGCTGAGATCTGCAACAACAAAGCCGAGCAAACAGGCGGCGGAACCATGATATCCAAAGGCACCTTCACAATGTACGGCGGTACGATCTCCGGCAACATTTCCGGTACAAACAGTGCAAAGCCCGAAGCTGACCGGATCGGCGGCGGCGTATTTGTCCGCAGAGGCGGCCAATTCATTATGAATGGCGGCGCGATCGAGAACAACGCGGCAACAGCCTTTGGCGGCGGTGTCTGCTTTGATGCCAGTGATTATGGCGGCACGGTGCCGAAGATCGAGCTGAATGCCGGTACCATCAAAAACAATCTCAGGCAGGTCACCGTCACCGTCACCGTCAATGACGAATATCAGATCACAGGAGGCAGATCAAATGATTTGGCTGTCACCGGTAAAGACTATGGAAAGTGCGATCGTTATCTCTATATTTCCCGTGAGGCAGCTGTTGGAGATAAGGCAGTTTATTTCCAGACTGGCACTAAGACCGTCACCCCGGCTGACAGCAGCCTTGACATCAGGCTGGGGAACACCAGTGCTGCAAATGTAACCGCTTTGACCAATGCTTCGAATAGCATGGGCTGGAATGATCCGTTGGCCACCTTCTGGGTCCAGCGCGATGGCGCAGCTAAGCTGACGGTGGGCGGCCCGACATTGAACGATCTGCCGGTTTATGCGCTGTCCTTGCCGGTGGATGAAACCGGAAAGGTTCTCGATGCCTCGGAGGCGCAGGTTTATGCAGCTCGGAAGACAAACACAAGGGATAACACAAGGGATATAGACGTCACGCTTCCGGATGTGTCTGGAAACGGCTATGCCGTAGCCATCGTCCAACCCTCACAGGACCACGGCACACTGTTCATACAAGGGCCTGAAACCATCGAGAGAAATAAAACCGGTGAACACTATCCCGTGACATATACCGTAACGTATGATATGTCTGAAAGCATGGAAAGCATGATTGAACAATCAGGCGGTGAGGCTGAATATGTCCTTACGATCGATCAAGATGCCCGCCTTGTAGGAAATCCCGGCCGTTTCAATGGAGAAAGCATCAGTGTGACATATCGTCTGCCCCACTCCGAGTTCAGAGCAGGTGATGTGCTGCTTGCCTCTGCAATGCTGAGGATCACTGTCGGACAGCGCGACTATATCATTCCCTCTAATGTGGCGAAAACACGGAAGGTAGAGACAACCTATAGCCTGACAACACAGGTGAATGGTGGGAATGGAACGATTTCTGCAAGTAAAGCAGGGCTGGCGGCCGGATCGCATGAAACAATTGTTTTCACTCCCGATAGCGGCTATCAAATTGACACTGTTACGGTGAATGGTGTTAAAGCAGAGGTCCTCTCCAATATGTTGGAAGTTATCATGGACGCCGACAAGACCGTTATTGTAACATACAAGAGTATTCCGCATATCCATAACTATGGAACGGCCTGGAAGTCAGACGCAGACAACCATTGGCATGAATGCCCCTGCGGTGACAGGAAGGACGTAGCGGCGCATAGCTTCAAGTGGGTGATCGATAAGGAACCCACCGCAACCAGGAAAGGCTCCAAACACGAGGAATGCACCGTCTGTGGCTATAAGAAGGCCGCTGTTGCAATTCCCGCAAAGGGTTCTACGGTGAAGCCGAGCGACCACCCCGACAAGCCCGGAAATACTGCCTCGTCAAATACCGGTGACAGCAGTGATCCCGTTTTGTGGAGCGCACTTCTGTTCATCAGCGGCGGTGCTGTTATCGGCACAACGGTTGTAAGCCGAAAGAAAAAGTACAACAGAGAATAAAGCAATACAGTACCATCGATTGGCAAGGGCGTGTTTTTTCTGCCGCGGCGGCCCAGAAAGGAGAACCGTTCTCCACTTGTACCGCACCGCAGCATGTTTTGTCCATAATGATAACTAAGCGATAAACACAGAAAAAGACCGCCGAGAGGCGGTCTTTTTCTGTGTTTATGTGTTCTCCGTCCCATCCTCGCGGAACAGCAGGGTG
>OIXQ01000578.1_pt1 | contig 16205 bp, 6 predicted proteins | sample 1587791 | NCBI WGS metagenome assembly OIXQ01 (sample SAMN03283273) | human gut metagenome | biome: human-associated habitat; material: feces | host: Homo sapiens | place: Peru | collected 2012
AAACATTTTATCGCAAATGAAGCGGACTGTCAAACAGGGAAAGAGGATGGATTGGGGGTTAGCCCTTGGGGCAGGGTGCCCCTTGATTATGGATGAGACTCTACTCGAATGAGGAATGAAGGTGGCGGCTTCGCCGATTGGCATAAATAGCCTTCCCCTCGAGGGGAAGGTGCCCCGAAGGGGCGGATAGGGCACTCACGGCATGAAAGAGAGCGGAAAATGCGTCTCAAGCAGGTGATTTACGGCAGCAGCCGAGCGTCGATTTTTGTAAACGGCAATGACCGAAGGCAGCATTGAATAACCAGTCACCTGACACCCCTAATTCTCAGAGATCTCAAGGAAGCTATCGCCATGCATGCCCAAGAGTTCTTGACCGCCCCATGTGATCGTGCTACAATGAGGATGCGAAATGGATTCCAGCATCCGTAAAAGCACAAAAGAATGAGCCCCCTTGAGATCTCGACCATCTCAAGGGGGCTCTTCTTGTTCAAAGCACAAGAATAAGCTTCGGCTTATCACTCACTGCCCCTTTACCGGTCAAGCCATTTGCAAATGTAGTACGCGACTACACTTGCTGCGACCGAGAGAAAAATGATTCCAGCATTCGCAAAAGCACCTCCCTTCAGTCACAAGACTATGCATGGGGAGTTGCAGTGTGACGTGTATAGTATATCATACGTCTTATTGCACAAAAACCGACTTTTATGTTTGCGGCGCTTTCTCATTATTATGCGCCGCACCAACATTTCTAATTTCTCATTTCTAATTTCTCATTCGAGCAAAGCTTTCATCCACAATCAAGGGGCAGCACGCCCCAGGGCTACCCCTTTTTAAATGTCCAATACCTCGGCACGAAGATGTCTTCATAAAGATTGATGGCGAAATTATCAGTCAGCCCCGAGATGTAGTCGACAGCCGCACGGGGGATGTCGCCCCCGGCGAGGCGAAGCTGCTTCTCCGGAAGACGGTCGTAGCAGGCCCCCGACCTGTCCCTCTCCGTGTAATAGGAAAAGAGCATCTTCACCACATGGCTTCCGCGATTTCGATCGGGGATGAGGTTATCCGACATATAGACGGCGCGGAACATGAATTTCCTGAAATCCAAAAGGATCCTGTCGCCCTCCTCACACATATGGATGCCGTCTGTCTCATCCTGCATCGAATGCTCCACGACGTCAGTCACCATCGCAGTGATCATAGAGGAGTGCGTCGTCCCGATGCGATGGCGGATCTCCTCGGGCACATCCGTCGCGGTGATGAGCCCCATGGACTCCGCATCCTCATAGTCGTGGCAAAGGTAGGCGATGCGATCGGCATACTTGATCAGACTGCCTTCGAGCGTGTGCGCCTTGAGCGGCCCGCAGTGGTTCAGCATGCCGTCGAGCACAGGGAGCGTCAGATTCAGCCCCGCACCGTCCCGTTCGAGTCTCTCTGCGATGCGGACGCTCTGCTCATTATGCTCGAAATGGCCATAGATCTCCTTGAGCGCCTGCTCCCCGACGTGGCCAAAGGGCGTGTGCCCGAGGTCATGTCCGAGCGCGATCGCCTCCACGAGGTCTTCATTCAGGGACAGTGCGCGCGCCATCGTCCGCCCGATCTGTGCGACCTCGAGGGTGTGCGTCATCCGCGTCCGATAATGATCGCCCTGCGGCGCGATGTAGACCTGCGTCTTGTGCTTCATCCGCCGGAAGGAATTGCTGTGGAGGATGCGGTCACGATCCCGCGCAAAGTCCGTCCGGAGCGGATCCTTCGCCTCCGCATGCGCCCGCTTCGCCTCCTTCACATGAAAGGCGCGCGGCGACAGGACATCGTATTCTCTCTCTTCGATCCGTTCCCGTGGATTCATAGTGAGCCTCCTTGGAAAAATGATGGTGTGTTTATTTTATTGTAGCATAAAAAAGAGTTCGGGGTTCACCCGTGGGGCGTGCTGCCCTTTGATTCCATTTGAAAGCCGCGATGAGTAGCTAGGGATTAGGGATTAGAAATCTCAAGTGACTTGAATGCCACTTTCGGGCATCGCCCCGTTTCGTCATCCTGAGCGGCGAGAAACGTCATATGTGAGATAATGAATGCCAGAACAGCTGCGACCTGAGCCCTCGATCTCGGCAAAGCCGCCACCTTCATTCCTAATTCCTCATTCAAGAGAGACTTTCATCCCAAATCAAAGGGCAGCACGCCCTAGGGGCTAATCCTGAACCCATACACCTTACAACCAAATGTCATATACGAAACGAAGGGACTATCATTGAGTAAAAGACGATACCGCTGGAAGCGGATATTCGGACTGGTTTTCACACTGGCTGTTATCGGCATCGGAAGCGCGCCGTTTCTCTGGGTAAGTGATGACAGGGTCATCCCCGGCGTCACCATCCATGGGACAAAGGCAGGCGGCGCGACGGAGGAAGAACTCAAGGAGCTTTTTTCCGTGAAAAATGCGGATCTTTTGCACGGAAAATTGGTACTTACAAAGGAGGATGCTCACGAAGAGATCTCCTTCCGCTCGCTCTCTGTCCGCTATGACGAGAAGGCCATAGAGAAAGCCATGGCTCTTGGACGGACGGGCGGGCTCTTCCAGCGCTGGTACGATCGCTGGCGGATCCTCCTCACCGGGCATAGTGCGGTCATCGATGCTTCCTTTGATGAGAAGCACCTCACCGAGGATATCGCCCAGCTGGCCACCAAGTATGCGAAGCCTCCTGTCAATGCGAAGCCCCGGTTTGGGAAAGACGGATCCGTTTCCTTCGATGAAGGCAGGCCTTCCATGAAAATCGACAAGGCGGCACTGGAAGAAGCAGCCGCGCTCCAACTCAAAAAGGGCGAAAGCGGAGAGGTGGAGATCCCGGCCACAGACATCCAGAAGCCGAATATGACAAAGGAGGCTGCCAAGGAAATCAATGCGGTCCTTGCCGAATACACGACCACCTTTTATCCCGGGGGCAACCGCAGCAGAAATATCGAGATCGCTGCAAACAGTATCAGCGGCAGGTACATCGCACCGGGAGTCTCTTTTTCCTATAACCAGGCGACAGGTTCCCGCTCCAGCGCGAATGGCTATCTTGAAGCCCCTGTCATTATCAATGGCAAGGTCGAGCCGGGGACAGGCGGCGGCGTCTGTCAGGTGAGTACGACGCTCTTCAATGCCGTCATTCTGTCAGGGCTTGCCGTGACAGAGCGTACCTGTCACTATTCGCCGGCATCCTATGCGCCGATCGGGCGTGATGCGACCGTCGCGGAAGGTTCACTAGATTTCTGCTTCCTGAACCATTTGAAGCATGGCGTCTACATTTATGCGGTCTACGAACCGGGTGCTGTGACCGTGCGCATCTTAGGAAATCAGGAAGACAAGCCCTCTTTCGTAGAGATCGCAAAGAAGAGCGACGAAGTCCTGCCTTTTAAGACCGTGATCCGTGTCGACCCTTCGCAGGAAGAGGATAAAAAGGTCGAGGAAGGCCACGAAGGACACAATGTCCTCGTCACGCAGTCTGTCAAGTGGGCTGACGGCCGCATTTTCCATGACAGCTTCTACTCCGACTATGAACCGGTCGACACCGTCATCACCTATAAGGTGAAACCGGATGATCCTCCCCAGCCATCCGAGCCGCCCTCCCCTGAGGCAGTGAAGAAGGGAGCATGAAGTGATGAGAAATGAGAAATTAGAAATGAGAAATGGTGGAGCGGCGCATCAAAATATAGAAGCGCCGCGGAGCGTAAATCATGGCAATGCCTGACGGTGGCATTTAGTGACTAGTCACTAGTCACCAGTCACCAGTCACTAGTCAATTGGGATTTCTAATCCCTAATCCCTAATCCCTAATTTCTAATGCCTAATTTCTAATGTCTCATCCTAAAAAGTCGAAATGCCACCACCTGTGTTATCTATACCTCGAAAGGAGATCCTATGGGAAAGTATCGTCTGAAGTCCCGACAGGCGGGATCCGTCATTACTTTGATGGAGATCGACACAGAGAGCCGCGCATGGTACATCAAGGCCGACCATAAAGAAGCCGCATTGAAGGCACTCAAAGATATGGGGCCGGCTTTGGCATGCGTGGAAACGATCTATATCAATGGCGATGATGTGTCGAGTGTGGTTTTTGCGCCCGCAGCGCCCATGATGGATCCGGATATGCCGCCGGTGGATTTCCCGCCGCCGGAAGAACCCATGGAGAGCTACAGCCTTGCGCCGGATATCCCTGTCTTCCCGACCGCTGACGACATCGCCGCGGCGCAGGAAGCGGAAATGGCAGCACCGGCAATGGCAGAAGAGACACCGATGCCGGGGATCTCCATGCCGAGCAGTCTGCCATCTCTTTCGAGCGTCCTGCCGAAGAGCGCTTTCATAGCGCCCGCACTCGCAGCCAAAAAAAGCGGCGCAGTGAATGGCATATACCTTGGCAGGAAGCATATCACGGGAGAGGCCATCGAGATCCGCACCGTGAATGAAGAGAAGGATGGTGTCATTTTTGTCGGCACGGTGATCTCTATCGAGGTCCGCGAGCTTCGCAGCAAAAAGAAGCTCCTTCTCATGAATCTGGCCGATGAAACGAATGGCATCCCGTGCAAGAAATTTTTCGACCGCCCCGAGGAGGCAGAAGCTGTCGAGTCTTTGAAGCCGGGGACGACGGTCAAGGTGCGCGGCAATGTGCGCCTCGACAAGTACTCCGGCGGGCTTGTGCTGGAGCTGTCTCAGATGGAGAAGGGGGAGACAGTCAAGATCGACCACGAGGACAATTACGAGACGCCGCGCGTCGAGCTCCATCTGCATACGAAAATGAGCCTCGATGGTCTTATCGACAATGAAGAGATCATCAAGACGGCAGCAAAGTGGCATCATCCGGCGGTCGCGATCACAGATCATGGCGTCATTCAGGCGTTTCCGAAGATCCAGGACCTCGCAGACAAGTATCACCAGAAGGTCATCTATGGCATGGAGGGGTACATGATCGATGAGATCCCGGCAGATCCGGACGCCGACCGCCAGCAGTACGGTCATATCATCATCCTTGCGAAGAACATCACCGGCCTGCGCAACCTGTACCGCATGGTGACACTGTCGCACCTCAAATTTTACAGAAAACGTCCGCTCATCCCCAAGCCCATTCTGGAAGAGCTTCACGAAGGCTTGATCTACGGCTCCGCCTGCGTCATGGGAGAATTCTTCCGTGCGGTCCTTGCGGGGGAGAGTGATGAGGAACTCATCCAAAAAGCCAAGTTCTACGATTACCTCGAAGTCCAGCCGCTCGGAAACAATGAATTCCTCATCAATGACGACAAGTATGGCAAGATCAATACGAAGAAAGACCTAGCGGATCTGAACCGCAAGGTCATCGAGATCGCCGACAAGGCAGGGATGCCCTGCTGCGCGACATCCGATGCGCACTACATGTTTGCGGAAGACCAGAGAAATCGTGACATTCTCCTCTCAAACTGGGAGAAACCGGGGAAGATCGAGTCCCATCCGCCCGTTTACATCCGTACCACACAGGAAATGCTGGATGAATTCAGCTACCTTCCCAAAGAAAAGGCCATCGAGATCGTCGTCACGAATACAAGAAGGATCGCCGAGCAGTGCGAAGTCTTAAAGCCACTCGCCGAAGAGTGGAAATCCTACAACCCGAAAATCGCAGGCGCGGATGAGAAGCTGGTCAAGATGTGCTACGACAATGCGAAGGCCATCTACGGCGACCCGCTCCCGAAGGTCGTACAAGACCGTTTGACGCTCGAGCTCACGCCGATCATCAATCACGGCTACGGCGTCCTCTACTACATCGCGCACAAGCTCGTCAAGCACTCGAATGACCGAGGCTACCTTGTCGGCTCGCGAGGCTCTGTCGGCTCCTCCTTCGTCGCGACGATGTCAGGCATCACAGAGGTGAATCCCCTCCCGCCGCACTACGTCTGCCCGAAGTGCCACTGGACTCATTTCTTCGAAGACGGCTCTGTCGGCGGCGGCTTCGACCTGCCGGATAAGAAATGCCCGAAGTGCGGGAGCGACCTCGCGAAGAACGGGCATGACATCCCGTTCGCCGTTTTCCTCGGATTCGACGGAGACAAGGTACCGGATATCGACCTGAATTTCTCCTCGGGAGACGATCAGGGCGTCGCGCACAAATATACCGAAGAGCTTTTCGGCCGCGACAATGTCTTCCGTGCCGGCACCATCGCAGGCATTCAGGATAAAACGGCTTACGGCTTCGTCAAGAAATACGCGGAGAACCGCGGGCTGACATTCAATGATATTTTCATCGAAAAACTCTCCGCCGGTGTAGCCGGAGTGAAGCGCACGACCGGTCAGCATCCGGCAGGCATCATGGTCTGCCCGCGTGATATGGATATTCACAATTTCACGCCGCTCCAGTACGCCGCGAATAAAAAATACCTGAAGGATGAGAATGGCCGGCAGATCCCCGGGACCATCACCACACACTTCGATTACCACTCCATCTCCGGCCGTATGCTGAAGCTGGATATTCTGGGCCACGATGATCCGAAGGTCATCCGTATGCTGCAGGACATCACCGGTATCGACCCGCTGAAGATCCCCTTCGACGACCAGAAGACACTCTCCCTCTTCAGCTCGCCCGAGGCGCTGGGCCTGACGCCGGATGAGCTTGCGAGTGCGATCGGAAATAAAGGCGTCACCGTCGGAGCCCTCGGCCTGCCGGAATACGGGACGCCCTTCGTCCGCGGCATGCTCGAAGACACGCGTCCGAAGAATTTCTCGGAGCTGGTCCGTATTTCCGGCTTCTCCCACGGCACTGACGTATGGCTGAACAATGCCCAAGACCTCATCAAGAACGGCGTCGTCAAACTAGAGGATGCGATCTCTACCCGAGACGACGTCATGAACTACCTCATCCAGCATGGCGTGAAGCCCCTGACATCCTTCAAAGTCATGGAAAATGTCCGTAAAGGCAAGGGCCTCGAAAAAGGCGGCTCGAATAACCGCGCCGAGCTTGATGCCGCGCACGTGCCGCAGTGGTTCATCGACTCCTGTCTCAAGATCGGCTACCTCTTCCCGCGAGCCCATGCCGTCGCCTATGTCATGATGGCCTTCCGCATCGCATGGTTCAAGGTCTATCAGCCGCTGGCCTACTATGCCGCCTACTTCACCATCCGTGCCGAAGGCTCCTTCAATGCACCCGTCATCCTGCGCGGTCTTGCGTCCATGAAGCAGGAGCTGGCCCGCATCGCAGCGCTCGACAAGCCGACAGCCGTGGAAAAAGGAAATGCGACCGTCATCGAAGTCGCTGCTGAAATGTACCTGCGCGGACTCTCCTTCCTGCCGATTGATTTGGAAAAATCTGACGCTTCGCAATTCCTCATGGTCGATGGGAAACTCCTGCCGCCATTCAACTGCATCCCTGCTCTTGGCGATGCCGTGGCCAAGGAGATCGTCCTTGCCAGACAGGATCATCCCTTCACCTCGAAGGAGGACCTCAAGAAGCGAGGCAAGGTCAGCCAGTCCATCATAGATACCTTAGACTCCATGGGCGTCCTCAAAGGATTGCCGGAAGAGGAGCAGATGAGCCTCTTTGCGTTCTAGTCTAGTCGCTGGCGCGACGGGTTCAGGGTTCAGGTTGACAGGTTCAAGGTTGCGGAGCGGCGCATAAAATAAGTAAGCGCCGTGAGTTTTAGATAAGTCGAGGCGTTGCAAAGCGACGCAAATAAAAATGCCAACCCCTTTCTCTGCGTGGGTTTTCCTCTTTTAGAGGAAGCGGATCGCGATAGTACTCCCTCCTTTCAGAGGAAGGAGGGAGAATTTGGAATGCGGGCATTGCCTCATATATACTCGCGGCGTTTTTGATTTTTATGCGCCGCACCAACCCTGTTGAACCCTCTGAACCTGTAGAACCCGCTGAACCTCTTTCGCACGCAATCAAAGAATGGCAACGCCCCGAGGGGCTAACCCTGAACACTATTTCCCTTAGCCAATACGATAAAGGAGAACATCTATGTCCCAAGACTCTCTATTTCACGCCACCACCATCCTCGCGGTCAAGAAGGATGGACACACCGCCGTCGCCGGTGACGGACAGGTGACCATGGGCAATGCGGTCATCATGAAGAATACCGCCCGCAAAGTGCGCCGCCTTTACCACGGCCGCGTCATTGCCGGATTTGCAGGCTCTGTCGCTGATGCTTTTGCGCTCTTTGATAAATTCGAGGCGCGCCTCTCCGACTGCAATGGCAATCTCGTCCGCGCAGCCGTCGAATTTGCCAAGGAGTGGCGTCGCGACCGCGTGCTGCAGAAGCTCGAAGCCCTTCTCATCATGACTGATGGAGAGCACCTCTTCCTAGTTTCCGGGAACGGCGAAGTCATCGAGCCAGATGACGGCATCCTCGCCATCGGCAGCGGCGGAAACTACGCCCTTGCCGCCGCGCGTGCTCTGGTCTCCGCGACCGATCTCTCCGCCCGTGACATTGCGGAGAGATCCCTGCACATCGCCGCCGACATCTGCGTCTATACGAATCACAATGTCATCGTGGAGGAAATCTGATGAACGAAAATACAAACCTGACCCCGCGAAAAATCGTGGAATATCTGGACCAGTACATCATCGGGCAGAGCGATGCGAAGAAATCTGTAGCTGTCGCCCTCCGAAACCGCTGGCGTGCCAGCCGCCTCACGCCGGAAATGGCGAAAGAGGTGAGCCCGAAGAACATTCTCCTCATCGGGCCGACCGGTGTCGGTAAGACAGAGATCGCCCGCCGCATCGCGACCCTCACCCGCGCCCCCTTCGTCAAGGTCGAAGCGACCAAGTACACCGAAGTCGGCTACGTCGGCCGCGACGTCGAGTCCATGATCCGCGACCTTGCCGAAGAAGCCGTCCGCCTTGTGAAGAAAGAAGAGAGCGCCCGCCATGGCAAGGATGCGGACGAAGAAGCGATCCACCGCATCGCGGAAGCCATGTGGCCCTCCAAGAAAGCCGAGACACGAAGCCCCATGGACATCATCTTCGGCGAAGCAAAGAAAGAGACGCCGATGGATGCAGGCGAAAAAGAGCGAAGAAAGGACCTCGAGACGCGCATCCGAAACGGCGATCTTGACGACCGCGTGATAGAGATCGAAGTGGAAGAGAAAGGAAATCCGGGGAACACCGATAACGAACAGGCGAACCAGATTTCCATGATGCTCTCCTCCATGATGCCGAAGAAGATGAAAAAGAAGAAAGTCACCGTCCGCGACGCGAAGCGCATCCTCGCGGAAGCCGCTGCCGATGAGATGGTCGATATGGAAGTCGTCAAAGACAAAGCCATCCACTACGCCGAAGAACGCGGCATCATCTTCATCGATGAGATCGATAAGATCGCAGGCGGCCGCTCCTCTAGCGGTCCCGACGTTTCCCGAGAAGGCGTGCAGCGCGACATCCTCCCGATCGTCGAAGGTGCGACCGTCAAGACCAAGTACGGCCAGATGAAGACCGACCACATCCTCTTCATGGCCGCCGGTGCCTTCCACGTCTCAAAGCCCAGTGACCTCATCCCCGAGCTCCAGGGACGCTTCCCGATCCGCGTCGAGCTTTCAAGCCTCACCAAGGATGACCTCCGCAGCATTCTGACCGAGCCGCGGCAGGCCCTCATCCGCCAGTACACCGCGCTCCTCGAGACCGAAGGCGTCGACATCACCTTCACCGAAGACGCCCTCTCCGCCATCGCCGACATCGCCTCCCGCGTGAATACCGAGACCGAAGACATCGGCGCCCGCCGCCTCTATACGATCTTGGAGCGCGTCTTGGAAGACCTCTCCTTCGATGCGCCAGACCTCGAAGATAAGCATGTCACCATCGACGAGAGCTATGTGAGAAATAAGCTCGGCGATGTCACGGAAAATATAGATATTTCGAATTACATCCTGTAGCCCTTTGCGTACAGGATAAAACCGCTGGAAGGAGGATCCCTTGTGGATCACCTTCCGGCGGTTTTATGATGGCGATTTTTCGCTCGGTGGTGCAGCGTCTGATTTTGTATGCTTTTGAGGAGAGAGGACGTATACGCTATGATAGTTGCGCTACATTCGTTTCATTGTCATGGCTGGCTAGGACTCAAGTCTGATTGTTGCAAGCACGATTGATAAAAATATCAAACCTTTGATATTTTTATCAGTTTTAATGGAAGATTATGAATTCAATAATAGCTAAAATCCCATAAAAGTACTTGCCGATCAAGAAAATATATGGTAACATGTTTGCATAAATAATAAATCACCCTTTAGATTATAGGCAGAGGTGGAGAAATGAAAAGAAGCAATTTGTTCATTACCGCTACCGGCGTTAGTTTTGCTTTTTGCGTGACCTCCATCGCTTATGCAGATACGCCATTTCTTCGTCAGGAACAGTTGCAGGAGCAAAAGATCCAGCATGCCATCAGTGCGAGCCGGAGCACGGCTCAGCTGACGAAGCCTATCGCCTTTGAACAAGCAGTAGAAGTAGATCCTTCGATTCAAGATCTTTCTTCTACTGCTTTTTTCGTGCGAGAGATCGTGGTAGATGACAATCTGGAAGAGTTCTCCTTTTTGGAAGATATGACGGCTTCCTATACGAATCAGGAAATTACGCTGGCAGAGGCAGCAAAGCTCCTTGCAGCTATGAATCAGAAGCTCTCGGATAAGGGATACGTGACCAGCCGCGTGGTGATTCCTGAGCAGAATGTAGCGAGCGGTCTGTTTCATTTGAAACTGCTGGCAGGACGCATGGGGCGTGTGGTTTATGCGGATGGCTGCAAGGCAGTTACCTGGCGCAATGCCTTTCCCATCCACGAAGGTGATCTTTTGAATGTATACCTGCTTGAGCAAGGCGTGGAGCAGATGAGAAAGGTTGCCTCGCAGGACGTCTCGATACAGATTCTCCCCGCGAATGCGGCAGGTGTTTCAGATGTGGAGCTGACAACATATGCAGGGAAGCCGCTTTCCGGCAGTCTATCGGTGGACAATGCAGGTCTTGCAGAAACAGGCAAGTACCAGTGGACGCTGACGGCAGGCATCGATCGTTTCTTTCATGCGAATGACCAGCTGCAGTTTTCTTTTTCCCTGGATGGCAGCCGGGAGGGGAGCGAAAAAGGGACGCGCAATCTGAGCTTTTCCTACTCCATTCCTCGCGGCAAAGATACGCTGACGTTTCGCCATGACCGCTATCGGTATCACCAGACGGTACGTTCCATCCCCTATGATTTTATCAGCCAGGGGAAGACGAGTGTCAGCCGTCTGATGCTGGATCACCTCATTTCCCGCAACCGGATGGAGAAACGCTCGTGGGACTTGGCGGTCATTAAAAGAGACTCGCACACCTTTTTGAATGACATGGAAATCCCTGTGCAGCGTCTCGATCGGACGGCGCTGGAAATCGGGCTGTCTGATCAGTTGCGGCTCGGAAACAGCAGCCTCTACCTCCGTCTTGCCCATCGGCAGGGCATGGGATGGTTGGGAGCGCAGAAAGAAAATGAATACAGTGATGCACCGAAGAGCCGCTACAAACTGTGGATCTTTGACGCAGACTGGTACAAACCACTGACGCTTGGCCATCGCCCTGCTTCTTTTTCTGCTTCCTTTCATGGCCAGTGGAACACGGCAGGCAAGCGGCTTTATGGGATTGACCAGATCAGTATCGGAAACAGTTATACCGTCCGCGGCTTTGACGGCGAGTATACACTGATGGGCGAAAGCGGCTGGTACTTGCGAAATGAACTATCCAGTCGCATCCCCTCTCTGCATAGTGATGTATATGTTGGCGTGGATGTCGGCAGCGTATATGGTGTCTCGACGGAATCTCTGGTCGGGCACACCATTGCAGGCTTGGCGATAGGACTTCGCGGACATCTCCCCTCTCACATTTCCTATGACGCCTCTATCAGCCGTGCGCTGTATCATCCGGAAGGGTATCATACGCAGAAATGGGTGCCCTCTTTCTCTATGAGTTGGCATTTTTAGAAACAGGAAGTATGAATCATGAAGAAACGCAATACACTGGTTAAGAAAATCGCAGCCGCTCTTCTTGCGAGCCTTTTCTATACAGATACCATTCTCCTGGCTGCCTCTCCCATTCTGCCAGACACAAAAGCTCCATCTGACTGCCAGCCCCTCGTGCAGGAAACGGCGAGCGGCATTCCTCTTGTCAATATTGCCGCACCTTCAGCTGGCGGAGTCTCTCGCAATGACTATGAGCGATTCAACGTGCCCGAAAAAGGGGCCGTTCTAAATAACTCCTATACCCTCTCGAAAACAGAACTCGCAGGCTTTGTACAGGGCAATGCGAATATGGCAGGCGGCCCGGCGAAGATCATCTTGAATCAGGTGACAAGCGGCCATCCCACGACGATGAACGGCTTTCTCGAAGTGGCAGGTACGAAGGCCGATGTAGTGATCGCAAATCCGAACGGCATCACCGTGAATGGCGGCGGCTTCATCAATACCGGTCGCGCCATACTCACCACGGGCAAGCCGGAGTATAGTCGGGATAATCAGTGGAAAGATATTCGCGTCTCGAATGATGCGATGATTGTGATTGACGGTAAAGGCCTCAATGGGGAGAAGGCCGATGCCATCGAACTGTATACCCGCGCAGCAAAGATCCTGGGGCAGATCAAAGCAGAGACGCTTCAGGTGACGACGGGCGCGAATGTCATTGATGCTAAAAGTGGTACAGTAGCGGCCATCGAAGGCAGCGGAGTGAAGCCGCAGGTTGCCATTGATGCCGCAGACCTTGGTGCCATGAATGCAGGACGTATCTTTTTCGTATTGACGGAAGAAAACATTCCTGCACAACTCCAAAGTGCCATTGAGGCGCAGGACCTTGTGATCGACAGCAAGGGCAATCTGTATCACACGGGTATCATCCATACAAAGGATGGAGCGACGATTCGTGCAAAGGACATACTGAATAAGGGCACTATCGCGTCTGGCGGACATCTGTCTCTCACCTCGGAAGGCACGCTGACGAATGCGAAGACCATCGGCGCAGAAGGCCATGCAGAGATTCACGCGGGCGATGTGGTGAACCAGTCCGTGATAGCAAGCGAGGGACATCTCGCCATTTCTTCGGATCGCACCATCACCAATGAGAACAGCCGTATCCTGGCCAATGGCGATGTCACTCTCGCTGCCAAAGAAATGATGAATAACCATCATGGCACAATGGCAGCTGGTGGAAATCTGGATGTCAAAACAGCGGAACTGAATAACGAGCAAGGAAACGTCACTGCCTATGGCAATGGCTTGCTTTCGGCTGCGCGGAAATTGGATAATGCGGAAGGCCATGTGGCGGCGAATCAGGCGTTGCATATCACGTCAGGAGAAGTCGTAAATACCAAAGGCACACTGACCGCTGGGCAGGATGAGCGTATCGAGACGAAGGCCATCCAACTGGACGGGAAACTCATCGCAGGAAGAAATCTCACGGTGCAAACGGAAGCAGACATCACGAACGAACACGCAGAAGACGGATTCGGCATCACGAAAGCAGGCGGCGAACTTGCAATTTCTACGAAAGGAAAACTTACCAATGCAAAGAAGCTGGAAGCGGATGGAAAGATCTCACTGAACGCAGATGGCATCAACAATCACAAGGACGCAGAAATCACAGGCGGGGCGATTCGCATACAGGCGAAGTCGCTCCTGAACCGCGGGCTGATGAATGCAGATGGAGAGCATGAAATTCATGCTCTCCATCTGGAAAATCTGGAAACAGGCCGGATTTACGGAAACAATATCACGATTGACACCAAGACACTGGAAAACAGAAAAGATAAAGCACTGGAAGAACAACTCGCAGAGAAAATGTGTGTGCTGAAAGCAAAAGAGCAGGCACTTGATGAAGCGTTTGCTGCGGACGTGACAGCTTTCACGAAGGATGAGCAGAAGACAGCGTATCTTTCGGCCATTCAGCAGCGGCAGAAAGAGTATGACGAAGCGAAAGCAGAAGTGGACACACTGCGCCATGAGATGGCAGCGCATAAGTCCGGAGCTATCGCGGCGCGAGAAAATCTCGCAATTTCCGGAGATACCCTGCTAAGCAGCTCGGCAGCCCTGCTCTATGCGGGTGGTGATTTGAGTATCATAGAAAAAGACAGCATCACAAACCGCGGAGCCGACATCACTGCGTTGGGGAATGTTACGCTCGCTGCGCCCCGGATTTCCAACGAAAATGAAGCCTTCTCGGCCAAGCGCGTATGGACAGGCGAAACGGTCAACCCAGATCTGATCCGTATCGATGAAGCGGGGCATCCCGAAAAAGGGCAGGCATTCGATGCCAGTGAGTTCAGTGCGCTGGGCAGCGGCTATGGCGCGTACCACAACAAAGCTGAATACAAGGAGCTCATCGAAGAAGCCGGCTATGATACGATCGAGCAGATCACCGACGAGGAACGTGCCGCAGGCAAGAAGCCTATCTCAGACGAACTGATCGGAAAATCCGCGCCGAACTACAACTATGATGACCCCATTTTCCAAAAGTTTGGCGTCACATCTATGACCTCCCCTCGCCCCAGCTACGATGACCCCAAGCAAGCCGAGTGGGACGCACAGTACAAAGGTATCCTGGAGACGCTCAATACCAAAATCCGAGCCTACAATGAAGAAGCGGAAAAAGAGAACAATTCCCACGGTGCGATCGGCAGCTACAAGATTAAGAACTACACCATCATCCGCACCACCACGCACACCTCCGAGAAGCAGGTACAGGAAACCCGCGCAGGCCAGGTCGCAAGCGGAAAACATATGACACTCACGGGGAATGTCATCAATGAAAACAGCCGCATCACAGCAGGCGCTTCGCTTTCTGCAACTGGCGGCAGCCTCGAAAACAAAGCCGAACAGAATCAGGTACAGTCCGTCACCTTCGGCACCACGCAGGAAAGCTATACCAAGAGAAAGCCAAGACCACACAAGGCATGGCGCAGACATTATCGCGGACAAGTCTTCATGACGCCGCAGAAAGAAATGGGCAACCCCACCTCCTTGGGCGTCGGCAGCTACGCGGGACATACCGCCTCTGCCCCGCAGAGTCAGGATATCACACAAAGCATCCGTGACAATGTACAAAACTTCCTCTACCCCTTCCATGCAGAAAGCAGCACCAAGCCGGGAACGACAGCGGGCAAAGAAACAGGCGGCAGCCTCTCCTTCCTCCCGGAAAGCGCCCTCTACCAACTCCATCCGGAAACGACCGCCAAGTACCTGGTCGAAACCGATCCCGCTTTCACCAATAAAAAGAAGTTCCTCTCCTCCGACTACATGTACCAGCAGATGACCTGGGACCCCGAACGCGTCACCAAGCGCCTCGGTGACGGCTTCTACGAACAGGAACTTCTGAGAAACCAGATCATCCAACTGACAGGCAAGAGCTATCTCAACGGCTTCACCAATAATGAAGACGAATTCCATGCGCTGATGGACAGAGGCATCGCCTATGCGAAAGAATTTCATCTGACGCCCGGCATCGCCCTCACCAAAGAACAGATGGCCGCTCTCACCAGCGACATCGTCTGGCTCGAGACCACCACCGTCACCGTAAACGGCAAAACGTATGACGTCCTCTACCCTCACGTTTACCTCAAAGCGGGCAGCGAGAAAAAGATAGCAGCAGACGGAAGCCTCATCAGTGCGAATCAGCTTGTCATGGAAGCCAAGAACCAACTCGCCAATAGCGGCGCACTGATGGGAAACTCCATCCTCATGCAGGGGAAAGACATCGTGAACCGCGGCATGATCTACGGCGATACCGTGCAGCTGAAAGCCTCTCATGACATCAAAGAGAGTGGTATCATCCATGCGGAAAAGCAGGTATCGTTGACCGCGGATAACAATATCACCATGCAGGACACCGTGCTGCACGAAAAGAACCAGGATGTGCTGCATACCACCGCCGGCATCGCCGTCAAGGGCAAGGACGGCGTCCTTCTCATGGAAGCAGGAAAAGACATCCACCTCACCGGCGCGACGCTGGAAGCACTGGGAGACAATGGCTCCCTGATCCTGAAAGCAGGAAACAACATCCATCTGGACACGGATAGTCTCAAAGCCAAGAAAGATATGACTGAGAACAGTGACAACTATATCCGCACCTATAGAAAAACAGAGACGGCAAACACACTCGCAGCCGGGAAAACCATCACCCTCGCGGCGGGTGAGAATTTGAGTGCCAGAAATACGACGGTACTTTCAGAAAACGGTCAAATAACGGTTGCCGCCAAGGGTGACGTGAACCTGGAAA
>OIXQ01000580.1_pt1 | contig 16172 bp, 8 predicted proteins | sample 1587791 | NCBI WGS metagenome assembly OIXQ01 (sample SAMN03283273) | human gut metagenome | biome: human-associated habitat; material: feces | host: Homo sapiens | place: Peru | collected 2012
TCGAGACCGGAATATCCACGGTCCACACCGACGAGTCGTTTGTCGAGGACTGCACCATAGAGACGGATCAGCCTGCCATGATCCCGGATTCGTACATTGACATAACAGCCGAGAAAATAAGAATTTACAAGCAGCTTGACGGCATGACCAGCGACAAGGAGATAGACAGGATCAAGTCTCAGCTTGTGGATCGTTTCGGCGAGATGCCTTTGGAGCTGGACAACCTCTTTTATGTGGTCAAAATCAGGAATCTTGGCGGAAAACTTGGGTTCGAGAAGATCATAATAAAGAATGGAATGATGATCATGTTCTTCATAGCCAACCAGATGTCGCCTTACTACAAGTCGAAGGTCTTTACTGGAATATTACAGAACATCAACGCCAACGACCGGCTTTTCAACATCAAGCAGTCAGAAGGAAAACTCAAGATTGTGAGCCGGGGAATAGATTCTTTGCCGAAAGCTCTTCAGACTCTGAATATATTGAAATAAAATTGCTACCTTTGAAGGTTTGCCCGTTTTTGACAATGCCGAATCTTTTGGTTGAAATAGGAAACACTGCCCTCAAGGCGGCCTGGTCCGAAGGAATCACCCTCGGAAAGACTTTCCGTTACCAGGGCGAGAAGATGTTTGAATATGTTGACTCGCTGGTTGATAAGGAAAAACCTGCGGTGATGGTCATTTCATCCACCATTGACATCAGCCGCGCTGAGGAGGAGAGGCTTGGCCGGAAATGCGGAACTTTGGTGATCTTGGACAGAAACCACACGGGGATAGCGGATGAATATTCACTACCTTCCTACCTGTCTCCGGACAGGATAGCCTCCGTGATTGCAGCAAGGCATCTTTTCAATGGAAAAGGCAGCATTGTCTTTGATTTCGGAACCACTTTGACAATTGATGTCATCGAGCCAGACGGGGAATATGTGGGAGGAAACATCTCCCCCGGATTCAGGACAAGATTCAAGTCTCTGTCGAGATATTCAAGGACTCTTCCGCTGGTTGACACTCCCCTTTCCGTCAGACAGACAGGTGATTCGCTCCAGTCGTCGATTGAGTCCGGCGTTGTGTCAGGCATAATGTTTGAAATAAAGGGTTACCTGTCTTTATTTCCCGAAAAAATGGTGGTTTTTACGGGGGGAGACGCTTTATATTTTGCAAAAAGAATGAAAAACTCCATCTTTGCAGTCTGCAATCTTGTATTGATGGGGTTGGCCTTAATAGCTGACAAGTATTATGTTGAAAGGAACGGTTAATAAGATACTCTTGTTTGTGGTGATGTCGTTCTGTGTTCTCCCTCTGAGCGCCCAGGATGACGCGTATAATGCCTATACCCCATATTCCATGTTCGGAATCGGGGACATCTCCAAGCAGGGTACGGCCTACAACAAAAGTATGGGAGGTGTCGGCATAGCCACCAGGGACAAAGGGCACATCAATATACTCAATCCGGCCGCGGTCACGGCCAGGGAGGAAAAATCGTTCATGGCCGATTTCGGCGTGGCGCAGGGTAACAGGTATTATGCCCAGCACGACATGAAATCGTCCAACAACACGTTCAACTTCTATGATTTTGTGATTTCGTTCCCTGTGTATAAATCTCTTGCGATGTATGCCGGGGTGACTCCATACAGTGATGTAGGCTACGAGATGACTTCCAAGATAACCGACCCGGCCATCATATCTTCAACTGGAGTGATAACAAACACTGTTCAGGGGTATGGAGGCATGACCAACATTTTTTTAGGAGCCGGTTATGAAGTCATAAAAGGTCTTTCCGTAGGTGTCGAAGGACAGTACTATTTTGGTAACCTGCACAAGACCAATAATTTCGTGATGACAAACTCCACTTATAGGAGTATATCCAGCGGTTTCAACATGAATCTTGACGCCGTTACGGCCAGATTCGGAGTGCAGTACGAGACAAGGCTGACACAAGGTTTGTCCGCTGTCATCGGTGCCACTTATCGTTTGGGCACAAGCCTGAAAGGAAAAGTGGAAAGATATGAGATCCAGTCCATTTCCTCGATAAACGATTCGACTCCTTCTCCAAGGAGTTATACGGACACATTGGGCAGGGGACAGGTCAAGCTGGCCAGCGAGTTAGGTGTCGGTATAGCCTTGAAGGGAGGTGGCAAATGGACCGCTGAGATCAATTACATTCGTTCCGACTGGAGTTCCTCCGGAATGAACAAGATTCCTGGTTTCGCAAGTGTCGGCAACGCAGTGTTCAGCGCGTCCACCGCACAGTCCGTAAGGGCAGGTTTCTCGATAGTTCCGAACCGGAATGATATTCGTTACTACAGTAAGAGAGTGACTTACAGGGCGGGCGCCTATTGGGATCAGGCTTCATGCAAATTGGACGGCAAGGCTATAAACGCTGTCGGTATCACATTGGGAGCCACTCTTCCAGTATTCAGATGGAGCAACGGACTGACGTTGGGCGTTGATTTCGGCCAGAGGGGAGCGTTGACCGGGAATATGGTCAGGGAAAGGTATGTTAACTTTAACATAGGAATCAATATCTTCGACATTTGGTTCCTGAAACCGATGTATAACTAATTAGGAAAATATTAACACACAACCATGAAAAGGATTACACTAGTACTGTTGACTCTTGTTGCGGCCACTTTCGGCACGAAGGTTTCCGCTCAGGGAAAGTATGGCGCGGACAGCGCTGAATGCATTAAGTATCTGTCTTATTATCAGGAGTATTACAAGCAGAAGAACTACACCGAGGCTCTCCCTAACTGGAGAAAGGCCTTCAAACTCTGTCCTCCTACCGCAAGCCAGAACATGCTGCTTAACGGTATGACCCTCCTTGGTAAGGAAATCGTCAAGACCAAGGACGCGCAGACACGCGCCGCGATGATTGACACCGTCCTTACCCTCAATGACCTCAGGGCGCAGTACTATCCTAAATACGCTGTGGCTGCCTATAACTCAAAGGGACAGTATATCACACAGTATTATAAGGACCCTCAGGTAGTTTATGATCAGTTGAACAAGATCATCGAGATCAATCAGGAGAATGTGAAGCCAAGCCTTCTTCTTCTCGATCTTAACTCAGCCATAGAACTTTACAAGAAATCAGCCATCGGCGCCGAGGATGTGATCAACACTTACCAGAAAGCCATCGCTCTTCTTGACAAGGCGGGAAACGCTGAGGAGAACGCCAAGATCAGGTCTGACATCGAAGGGCTCTTCATCACGAGCCAGGTGGCCAGCTGCGACAACCTCATCGCTCTGTTCACTCCTCGTTTCGAGGCTGATCCTGACAATATGGATCTCATCACCAACATCGTGAAGATGCTTGGTTCTACAGATGGATGCCAGAACAATGATCTGTTCCTTGGCGCTGTGACAAAGATGCATAAGAATGAGCCTTCAGCCTCATCTGCTTACTATCTTTACAAGCTTCATGCGGCAAAGGATGAGTCTTCCGAGGCCATCGAATATTTCGAGGAGGCTGTCTCGCTTTGCACTGATGATGATCCTGTAAAGGCTGACTATATGATTGAGCTTGCGACATATTGCCTCAAGAACAACATTACAGGCAAGGCTTTGGATTATGCCAATAAGGCCGCCAGCCTTAAACCAGACCATCAGGGCAAGGCTTACTACCTTATCGCGACAATCTGGGGCGCCGCCCGTTGCGGAGGAAATGAGATCGAAAGCAGGGCTAAGTATTGGGTTGCCGTTGACTATCTGCATAAGGCAAAGGCCGCGGACGCTTCCCTGACTGATGACTGTAACAAACTCATCTCGGCGTACAGTGTCTATTATCCTCAGAAGGCCGAGGCATTCATGTATGATGTTGTTGACGGACAGTCCTATACCGTGAACTGCGGTGGAATGCGCGCGACGACAACCGTAAGGACTCAGAAGTAGTTTTGAATTGAAACCAAACATACATAGGCTTATGATGATTGCAACCGCTTCGGCGGTTGCTTTCATCGTATTTTCCTGCAAGGGAAAACTGTCAGAGGCCGAGCGTCTGAATCTTGCCGAGACCCCGGTCCAGACTGTCGATAGTATGTTTGTGGTCCAGACCAGAAACGGAGGTATCCAGATGAGGGTGGAAGCCGATGTCATGGAAAGGTACGAGAACGACACCTGCTCCTACGAACTCTTTCCGAAAGGGCTTCATGCCTTCGCCTATACGGATGGTGACATGCTTGAGACAGTGCTCCATTCCAACAACGCCAAGCATTTCAAAAGCAAAAAGTCCACTGATGAATATTGGTCCGCGTTCGGCAATGTGGTTGTTCAGAATGTGATCAATCAGCAGACTTTGGAGACCGACACGCTTTATTGGGACCAGGCCAACAAGGAAATATATACAGACTGTTATGTCAGGATGTTCTCAAATGACGGATTTCTGCAGGGATTCGGCATGAGATCAGACGAAATGGCGAGGAACGCGAGAATATTCAAGGCGTTCAACAGTGACCTGGTTGTCGTGCAGGATTCGACAAAGGTTATCATTGATTCTGTAAACTTTATTGGTCCTTTGCTTAAAAAATAATGGTTAATTGAATTAAAATCACTATCTTCGCACCCCAATACCTATTTTTGGAAATTATAAAAACGTAATACACAATGGCGATTCTTCAAAAAACTCGCGAAAAGGCCGGCATGGCAGTGTCTATCATCATTGCCTTGGCCCTTTTGTCATTCATTATTGACCCGCAGACACTTGAGACCGCGTTCAATGCTATGTCCTCAAGGAATGACATGGGTGTGATTAATGGTAAGACTGTTTCTTATCTTGATTTTCAGCAGGATGTTGAAAAATTCACCGCCATCAATGAGATGGTGACCGGCTCCTCAGCCCAGAACGAACAGCAGCAGGAGCAGGTGCGCAACGCCGCATGGCAGAGCCTTTTGGACAAGTATCTTTTCATAAAGAACGCAAAGGCCGCGGGCATCAGGGTAGGTGAGGAAGAAATGAAGGAACTTCTTGCAGGAGACATGATCTCTCCGGTCATTTCCCAGAATCCGGCTTTCATGGATGAGGACGGCAACTTCTCGAAAGATGCTTTGCAGAATCTCATCAATAGTGTCTCACAGGATCAGACAGGAAGGATCAGTGAGTATTGGAACTACCTTCAGAACACAGTCTATACCCAGCAATTCTATGCCAAGTATGGTTCTTTGTTCACCCAGAGCAACTTCCAGAATCCTTTGATGCTCAAAAGAACCATCGCCGAGAACAACAACACTACCAATGTGGATTTCGTGATGGTTCCTAACTACGGCGTTGACTCAACAGTCAAGGTAAGCGATGAGGAGGTCAGAAAATACTACGAGTCCCACAAAAAGATGTTCAGACAGAACGCCTCAAGGGATATGGAATATGTTGTCTTTGAGGTGAAGCCTTCAGAGACTGACATCAACGCCACAAATGACGCTATGGGTAAGGTGTATGACGAGTTCGCCACCACTGAAAACATGAAGTCGTTCCTGGCCAGAAACTCAGAGAGAAACTACAGTGAGTACTGGTTCAAGGCTGGTGAGCTTTCAACCGTCAACAAGGACATCTGCGAGTTTGTTGACAACAATGCCGCCGGTACTTCTCCTGTTGTCTCCGACAATAATGTGTTCTATGCCGCGAGGATTATGGCTACAGCCCAGATTCCTGATTCAGCCTATGTAAGGCATATCCTCCTTCAGAATGGTATGGAGAACAAGGCTGACAGCCTTCTTAACCTGCTTTCAAAGGGAGAGAGCTTCTCCAATCTTGCCGCCGCGTTCTCAGCAGACGGCAGAAGCGCCGCTGACGGTGAGCAGGGCAATATCGGCTGGATGACCCAGACTTACATGATTCCTGGTTTTGAATCTGTCCTCACAGCCCAGACAGGCAAGCCTTATATTGTGAAGACCCAGTATGGCACTCATATCGTAGAGGTTACCAAAAAGACCGCTCCGGTCGCCAAGAAGCAGGTGGCTATCCTTGAGAAGGCCGCTCTCGCCAGTGGTGAGACATTCAACAGCTACTACGCCCAGGCCAGCAATTTCTCAAAGATCGCTGCTGGCAAGTACAACAACTACAAGGCTGCTGTTGATTCAATGGGACTATACTCACATCCTTTGATGGTCAACGAGGCAACCTCCACTTACGGTTCGATTTCACAGGCCAAGGAGGTCACAAGATGGGTGTTTGACAACAAGGTCGGAAAGGTTTCCGAGATCATCACAGTCAACAACAACTATCTGTTCATAGCCACCGTGACCGGAATCCATAAGGAAGGCATCGCCAAACTCGATGAGGTCAAGGAAGTGGTTCGCCAGCGTCTCTATGCCGAGAAGGCCGCCGAGAAGGCCGCCGCTGACCTCGCCCAGAAGATTCAGGGAATCAATGACCTTCAGGCTATCGCTGACACACTTCACTCATCCGTCAGCACAGGTGTAGATGTAAGGTTCGCCACGATGGCTGGTCAAGGACTTGACCCTAAGTTCGTAGGTGCCGCTTCCGTGGCTCCTGAAGGCACAATCTGCGGACCTGTCGCTGGTACCATCGGTACGTATATATTCAAGGTTAATTCCCGCGACACCGGAGCCTTCTACACTGAGGATGACGCAAAGAACGCCGCCGCTCAGATCAACAACTACAGCACTCAGATGATTCTTCCGGTGATGATGTTGGAATCTGATGTCAAGGATCACAGGGCACGTTTCTATTAGTAGATAGTATAAACTTTTCATGGCGGGGAATAATCCGATTGGGTTATTCCCCGTTTTTTTTGCATGACGACTTTTATAATTGTCGTTTTTACTGCAAATATTGTCAAGGAAAATACAAGTTTGCCATAGTTGTTACTATCTTTAAAAACGTTAAAGGGAAAGTACTGTCAGATTTTTGATAACGATAACACTGTAACGTACTTTAAATATAACTTGTAGTTTAACAACATTAATTAATATGCACGATAGAATCCAAAAAGTTGCGTCCTGTCTTTCAAAGGTAAAGGCAGCGATGGCGGCTGTTCTCCTGCTTATGGTTGTCGGGACAGGCACCGCCTTGGCCCAGACTTCCGGCAGAACAATCACCGGCAAGGTGTTGGACGAGAACAATCAGCCGATGCCTGGCGTGACCATCATCGTAGATGGCACGACCAATGGTACGATGACCGGGTCTGATGGTACATTCACCCTTGGGGGAGTGCCGTCCGGAGCCACTGTCATTGTGTCTTGTATAGGTTACACCAATCAGGTTCTTCCTGAGGGTAAATCAAATTATGTCGTGAGTCTTGTCCCTGACTCCGAGATGCTTGAAGAGACGGTTGTGGTGGCGTTCGGTCAGCAGAAGAAGCTTTCAGTGACCGGTGCGATCTCTACGGTCGCCTCGGCAGATCTCCGCAAGACCACGTCCACACGTCTGGACAACGCTCTTGCAGGACGTGTCACAGGTCTTACATCCATGCAGAGTGGTGGCGGCCAGCCGGGTGTCGATGGCGCCACAATGTACCTTCGAGGAGCTGCGACAACCAATGGAAAAAGTCCTCTGATCCTTGTGGACGGTGTGGAGCGTGACAACATCCGCACTATCGACATGAACGAGGTGGAGAGCATATCCGTCCTCAAGGACGCTTCCGCAACCGCGCTTTACGGTGTTCAGGGTGCGAATGGTGTGATCCTCATCCAGACCCGCAAGGGACAGAAGGGAAAGGCTCAGTTGAGCATCTCTTTCGACCAGAGCTGGACATCCTTCACCAAGGAACCTGACAGGCTTCATTCGTGGGAGTATTGCGAACTCAGAAACGAGGCGTTGTCCAACGACGGTTATGATCCTCAGTTCTCAGAGGAGATCATCGCCAAGTACAAGAATCCCCTCCTTGGCTTGGACCCTACGTCACCTGACTACGATAATCAGGTCGCCATGCGCAAGGCTGTCTACTGTGACAATGACTTCTACAGGATGTATCTTAAGAAGAACACTCCTCAGTCACGAGCCAATGTCAACATCTCCGGAGGTACCGACTTTGTCAATTACTTCGTGAATGTCGGCTACATCCATCAGGGAGGTAACCTTAACACCGAGAGTCCGGACTATCTGGGGTACAATCCTCAGTGCTACATGGACAGGCTCAGCCTGCGTTCAAACCTTGATTTCCACATCACGAAGAGCCTTACCGCCTCGCTCAACATAGCCTCTTACGCCGAGAATGTGAACATGCCTGCGGTTGGCGCTCTTTACGGTGGTAATCCTGCCGCTGACGGTAATCAGCAGTGGATGATTACTGACCTTATCTATCAGTCGCAGACCATCCTTCCTATCTCTCCTGGCCCTACCACAGACTCAAGATTTGGAGCGGAAAGCGGTGCTTTTATAGGCTATAATTACCTTGACCGCTCCGCTTTCGAGATCATCAACCGCAGAGGTTTCCACACCAACAAGAGGAAGAACCTCAACACCCAGTTCTCTTTGAACTGGGATCTTAGCGAGCTAGTCACCAAGGGATTGAGCATCACAGGAATGGCTGCCTACGACACCTACAACAGAGGTATACTGGAAGGACTCAAGCAAGAGCAGTTCTACTATGCTAACGTTGACTACAAAAATGACAGTCTTTCCTATTCATTGCACGAGAGAGATACCTTTCCTTTGACAATGTCTTCATGGAGGTCATCCAACTATCAGTTGTATGTGCAGGGTTCCGTGAACTATGCCAGAACCTTCGGCAAGCACAACGTCACCGGAATGGTGACGGCGTACAGAAAGTACTGGGAGACGACAGCTGCAGAGATTCCTTACAACGTTATCGGTACGGCGGCGCGCGCCACATATTCATTTGACGACAGGTATCTTGTCGAGGCCAACCTTGGTTACAATGGATCGGAGCAGTTCGCCCCTTCAAAGAGGTTCGGTCTTTTCCCTTCGGCGTCCCTTGGATGGATCGCCAGCAACGAATCATTCCTTAAAAACAATAAATACCTTACATGGCTGAAATTCCGTGCTTCTTACGGCCTTGTGGGAAATGATTCGATTGGCAGTAAAAGATTCCTCTTTCAAGACGACATCAAGGTTGCTTCCGGTGGCAGTTACGTAGGAGGTCTTGGTGGAAACACGATCAGCGAGGGTCTTCTTGGAAACAAGAACATAACCTGGGAGTTGTCAAAGAAGATGAATATCGGCATTGAGATAGGTTTGTTCAAGGATTTCAGACTCAATGTTGACTATTTCACCGAGAACCGTGACCAGATTCTTATTTCACGCCAGACTGTTCCGGCATTTCAGGGGGTGAGCTCAGGGAATATTCCTAAAGTGAATATGGGAAAGGTGGATAATCATGGATTGGAGATTGAAGCCAGCTACAGTCATTCATTCAACAGAGACTTTTCTTTCTCTGTCAAGGGGAATATTGGATTCAATGACAACAGACTCATAGAATATGATGAGCCGATGCGTTCCGAGGAATATGCTTATCAATTTCAACAGGAAGGTTTCCGTTTAGGACAGACTTTCGGTTACCTTATTGATTGGGATTCTCCTGGCAATGGTTATTTCACATCGCAGGAGGAGATTGACAATTACTATCCTTACGGGTTTGGCAAGCCAAGGGTGGGTGATTTTGTCTATAAGGATGTGAACGGAGACAATGTCATAGATGAGAAGGATCTCTCACCTATTGGCTATTCCACTACAATTCCTGGACTTAACTATGGAATATCTCTTGGTGTGAATTTCAAGGGTTTTGACTTCAATGTTCTCTTCTCTGGTTTGGGAAGATATTCCAAGTACTACATGGGACAGGGTGTTGTGGAATACACAAAGCAAGGTACTTTCTTTGACTGGACAAGAAATGGTTGGACAGAGGAGCGTTACAAGAATGGCGAGAAGATCACTTATCCGGCTGTTTCAACCGGTCAGACAGTCAGCCATACAACTAACGACTTCTTTATTCAGAACCGTTCTTTCCTGAGACTAAAGAACATAGAATTAGGATATACTCTCCCTTCGAGATTCCTTTCAAAGGCAGGTGTTAAGTCACTTAGAATCTATGCCAGCGGGCAGAATCTGTTCGTATGGGATAATCTTCGTGTGACCCATCTTGATCCTGAGCAGAATAACTCTTATGGTTATCCTATCACCAAGAATGTCAGTCTTGGACTTAATATTAACTTCTAAACTGACGATGAATATGAAAAATAAATTCTATATTATTGCAGCTTGTGTTTTGTCTCTGGCCTTGTCCTCCTGCTCTGACGCATTGGATCAGGCTCCTTCCGGAAAGATCTCGCTTGAGGAGGTTTTCAAGGATAATGACAAGACGATGTACTATCTCAACTCCTGCTACTCCAGCATCAACGTCAAAGGATGCGTGTGGTTTTTCTGGAACAGAGGGCCAGTGAATTGGTGTGACGACGCATGGGACGCCGACGATCTTGATGTGGATTGGGCTGGGTCCAGAAAATACTATGACGGGAACGCCACGGCCGCTGACCATCCGGCAAGTTATAATGCAGGCGATGGCGGAAACCAGAGCGCCTCATGGTCACGTTATTTCCAGAGGATACGTAACTGTTCCGTGTTCCTTCAGAACATCCCAACAGCAAACGTGACCAAGGAAAGCGACCGCTCCAGATGGACAGCTGAGGCTCATCTTCTGAGGGCTTACTACTACTCGGAACTTCTGATGTGGTTCGGTTGCTCCCTTCCTATCATCAAGGAGCCTTACACTCTTGACGCGGACTTCTCCAAGGTTGAGCGCGGCTCGTTCCACGATGTGGTTCAGTTCATCATCGAGGATTGTGACGCCGCCCTTGCCTGTGATGAGCTTCCTTGGCGGATTACCACTGACAGCGAGGCGTTGCGTATGACAAAGGCTGTCGCATGGGCGATCAAATCAAGGATGACAGTGTTCGCCGCCAGTCCTTTGTACAACGACGGCAACAACTATTGGGAAGAGGCTTACACAGTGAACAAGGCTGCTGTCCAGGCTCTTGAGAGCAACGGCTACGCTCTTTACAACAAGGTCAACCAGACTGCGGTCTGGGGAGCCGAGAGAGCTTACCTTCCTAACACCTATGCCCAGTTGTTCAATGAATATTTCTGTAATTCCGGCGCCTATGCCGCAGACCCTGCCGACAAGGAGACAATCTATCAGTTGAGAGATGGCGGTAACTGGGATCTTGCCAACGTTGACGCTCCTGGTGCCATCCTTGGTTACAAGGCTGGAACCTGTCCTTCTCAGGAGCTTGTAGATGCGTTTGAGACCGTAAATGGAGAGACTGTCCTTGATCTGGGCAAGCCTTATCTTGACGAGCAGCACCTCAAACCGAACTATAACAGTTCCAACACTATGTATAACCACAACGATCCTTATGCAAACAGGGATCCAAGGTTCTATGCCACTGTCTATTACAATGGTTCCAAAAGATACTGCAACTGGTCGACTGCGGCTCAGAAAACATCTTTTGAGAATTTGGGTCAGGGTACAGGAAGCATGACAAGAATAATAACTACATGGGATGCCTATCAGAAAGAGGATGGTTCAATTGAGAATGAGGCGGAACCATTGATGGGACGTAAAGTAGTTGGAGAAAAAATTCGAACAAACACACGTACAGGCTATTATCAGCGAAAATTCCTCCACCCTAACAGCGGTGTGGAGATGAGAATCCAAGGTGCCCGCCACAAGGATTACCGTCTTGCGGAGATCTACCTCAATTTCGCCGAGGCGGCCATGGAAGCCGGTCACGAACCCGAGGCTATAGTTTACGTCAACAAGGTCCGCGCCCGTGTCGGAATGCCTGGTCTTCCTGCCGGACTTGCAGGAGACGCGCTTCGCCAGAGGATCCACAACGAGCGTAGGGTTGAGCTGGCTCTTGAAGGAAACCGTTACTTCGATGTCCGCAGATGGCATAAGCCGGACGAGGATCTCTCGGACACTGACCGTTGGGTCACCGCGGCTCACATCACCCACATGAATGACGGTTCCTACAAGTACGAACGTACAACAATCAAGGAGCGTCAGTGCTACACCAACAAGTGGCTTAAGATGCCGGTTCCTCTTTCCGAGGTCAACAACATGAGAGCCATCACCGGTGAAGACTGGCAGAATCCGGGCTGGTAATGGTTAAATCTTACAGAACACTTAATTAGAGCATTAAATATGTTGAATAAGAATATATTCACAGTAGCGGCGCTTATCCTGCTTGGAACATCCATCCAAGTCAAGGCGCAGGACATCACTGTCGCCGGTACCGTAAAGGATGTTTACGGCAACCCGTTGCCTGGCGTGATTGTCTCGGCTAATCATAAGGACTTGTACATTACTGACAAGAATGGCCAGTACACCGCCAAGGTGGGCAAGTCCGAGGATTTGGAGTTCTCCCTCCTTGGTTACAAGCCGACATCTGTCAAGGCATCCTCACAGGCGGATGTCGTCCTTGAGGATGACGCCCACAATCTTGCCGAGACCGTCAACATCGGACTGAGCAAGCAGAGCAGGGAACTTCTGACAGACGCGGTCTCAACCGCATCCGGAGAGCAGCTCGGAAAATCCTTGATGTCCCGTCTTCAGGGATCATTCTCGGGAATGTTCTCAGGACTCACCACGATGGAGACATCGTTCGAGCCTGGCTATGAGTCACTGAATATGTACATTCGTGGATTCTCCACTTTCCACGGCGGAGTCGCCGGTGTGGTCATCGACGGTATCCTCTATGACTCTTTCGCCCATGACATCCTCTACCGAATCTCTCCTGAGGAGGTTGAGTCGGTGTCCATCCTCAAGGACGGAGCATCACAGGCCATCTATGGTGTGAAAGGCTCCGACGGTCTGATTGTCATCAACACCAAGCGCGGTACTCCAGGCAAACTCAAGGTCGGAGTCAACATTTCCGAGACAGTCCAGACACCTACATCCAAGATTCGCAGTTTTGACTCCTACACATTTGCCGGCCTGAGAAACCAGGCCGCCGCGAATGACGGACTCGGCGAGTACCATTATTTCCCGCAGGAGGCTCTTGAGGGCTTCAAGAACGGAGGAGACGAACTCTACCCTAACACAGACTGGTACGACATGCTTGTCCGCGATTTCTCAAATCAGCAGAGAATCTCGCTGGACGCTACCGGTGGTAACGAGAACGTGAGGTTCTATTCCAACTTCAACGTCCTGCGTCAGGGCAGTTTCTGGAACACCGATCAGAAGGACTACAAGTCTGACAACGAGAAGTACAGAGTGAATTTCCGCTCGAATGTCGATGTCAAGGTCAGCAAGTACATCAGCCTTTGGGCCAACCTTGCCGGATCTATCGTGAAGTCCCACACTCCGGGCGGTGCGGTCAACAACAACGGAAGCATCTACAACCTGATCACCAGGATGCCTTCCTACATCTATGGACCGGTTACTCCTACAATCTATGACGAGGAAGGAAATGTTGTGGAGCAGGGCGGTGAAGTCACGACTTCAACCAACATCAACGCCTCTCCTTACGGAATGTTGAACCGTAGCGGCTACAGCAACGAGACCAACACCAACATTTACGGTCAGGCAGGTATCAAGCTGGATCTTTCATTCCTGACTCCTGGTCTTTGGGTTGGTGGCAGCGTGGGCTATCTGTCCTACATCACCGCCAACATGGCCACTACCCAGAAATATGCGAGATTCATCAGAAACGATGATTGGAACAATCTCGAATTCACCAAGTTCGGTACGACAATCAATGATAACCTTAAGTATTCCAAAGGGGAGGCATTGTACGGATACCTCTCTTACAAAGGAGAGGCCGGATGGCAGAGGGATTTCGGCAAGCATCATCTGAATGCCAACGCCTACGCCACCTATCAGGAATTTGACAATTTCACAGGTAGCGCCACCTACGATTTCAGACGTGTCTACACCGGAGCCGAGCTGGCTTACGATTTCGACAAGAGATACGCTGTCAAGCTTTCCACCGGCTATTCCGGATCGGACTATTTCCCGAGAAAGACACGCTTTGTGTGGACACCTGGTGTCTCCGCCGCATGGATAGCCTCCAACGAGAGCTTCATAAAGGAGAGCTTGCCGTGGTTGTCTTTGCTGAAGATCCGCGGATCCTACGCCATCACCGGTAACGACGCCACAGGATTTGACAGGTACGCCTACAAGGATCAGGTGACCAGCACCACGGGTGGCCTTATCCCTTATCTTGGCTACTACACCAACGAGTCTGCCTATGGCAACCCTAACCTTGAGCCAGAGAAGATCCACAAGGCCAACATCGGTATTGATCTCGGTGTCGCCAACCAGCTCCAGGTTTCCTTCGATGTGTTCAAGGAGAAGATGACCAACGGTGTGATCAGCTCAACCGCCAAGGTTCCTCTCTACCAGGGTATTCCTCTTGGAGCCTATCCTATCACCAACATGGGTGAGTACGAGAACAAGGGATGGGAACTCTCCGTAAGCTACAAGAAGCGTTTCAACTCTGACTTTGCCCTGTTCGTGGCCGGTCATCTTGACTATAGCAAGAACAAGGTCATCTTCGTCGGAGAGACCGCTTACAACGAGTCCTACGCCTACCGCTACCGCACGGAGGGCTATCCTGTCGGACAGTCTTGGGGCTACCTTACGGACTACAGCAACGGCAGCGGTCTGTATAATTTCCAGGATGAGATCGAGGCCGGTCCTAAGTACTCGTTCGGCACTCCTCGTCTGGGTGACATCAAGTACAAGGATCTGAACAATGACGGTGTCATCGACGAGAAGGATCTCGCACCGATCGGCAATGGATCTCTTCCTAAGTACAACTTTGCCTTCAATGTAGGTTTCAATGTCAAGAACTTCGAGGTCAGCTTCCTGTTCCAGGGAATCGGTGACTACGACAAGAACTATGGCGAGCTGATCTCCAATCAGTCTGCCTACGACGGAATATTCACTGAAAGCCATAAGTCTGCATGGACTGCCGAGAAGTGGCTCAACGACGAGGAAATCAGCTTCCCTGCTCTTTCCACGACCTCGACGACCAGCAACAGAACGAACGACTTCCTCCTGAAGGATGCGTCATTCCTTCGCCTGAAGACAGCCGAGATCTCCTACAAGATGCCTAAGAAGGTCTGCGATTTCCTTAACGCAAGTGCCTTCAAGGTCTATCTGAGCGGTCAGAATCTCTTCACCATCGATGGTATGAAGACAAACGACACTCCAGTCGAGGGCAGTGTGCTCAACTTCCCTGTCTATAGGATGTACAGACTTGGAATCAACCTTACATTCTAATGGAAATGGTTCATATGTTAAATCTGAATGTTATGAAAAAATTCCGCATAATTATTCTTGCAATGGTGGCCGCCGCGGCCCTGTCCTCTTGCCAGGACAGCTTGGATCTCCGCTCTAACGGAACCATTGACATGTCCGAGGTTTTCCAGGATCGCAACAGGACCAGAGGCTACCTTAACGCTTGCTACAACTACTTGAAGGCACCGTATGTCCATGCCGGAGCGTACACCGATGACGCGCAGAACAGCGAAAGCATCACTGCCGGCCACGGGTTCGACATCTGGTACAATTCCGATGTCACTTCAAGCAACTTCGCCGCCAACAACCTTGACGGCAATCCTTGGGGGCAGTTCTTCCAGGGTGTGCGCAAATGCAATGTCTTCATCGCCAACATCGACGGCGCCACGGCTGAAATTACAAACGAGGAGAGGGCCGGCTGGAAGGCTCAGGCTCTTACCCTCAGGGCTTGGTACTATCTTCAGCTCATGAAGAGGTTCGGTCAGCTTCCTCTGATCACTTCCGATCTTGGCACCAGCCATGACTATACCGCCGACAAGAAGGCGTCTGTGTCCGAGATCGCGGCTCAGATCTTCGCTGACTGCGACGCGGCGATCGCCACGGAGGATTCGGATGCATATTCCTATGTCTATCGTACCCAGCAGTGGGGAATGGCGACCAAGGCTCTTGCCCAGGCCATCAGATGCGAGACCGCGACCTACGTTATCAGCCCTCTCTTTAGTGATGGCGGCTACACCGCTGACCAGGCTCTTGACATCGCCGCCGACGCTCTCGCCAAGGTTCTTGCCAATGACTACAGCCTCTGGACAACAGCCAGCGGCGGCTACAATGCCTACGCTTCCTACTTCCTCTACAACCCTGATGATTACAGGGCCAAGGACAAGGAGACAATCTTCGGAGGCGTGCGCACGACTGTCTGGAAAGAGTGCGGTCTTCCGATTGTCAGCGGTAG
>OIXQ01000583.1_pt1 | contig 16118 bp, 8 predicted proteins | sample 1587791 | NCBI WGS metagenome assembly OIXQ01 (sample SAMN03283273) | human gut metagenome | biome: human-associated habitat; material: feces | host: Homo sapiens | place: Peru | collected 2012
GCCGATTTCCGCGCTGGACGTTTCCATTCAGGCGCAGATCATCAACCTGCTGGAACAGATTCAGGCGGAAATGGGCATCAGCTACATCTTCATCGCCCATGACCTTGCTGTTGTCAAGCATATTTCTGACCGGATTCTGGTCATGTATCTGGGTCGCGTGATGGAGATTGCCCCCTGCGAGGAGCTGTACGAGCATTCGCTGCACCCCTACACGCAGGCGCTGCTGTCCGCCATCCCGGTCGCTGACCCGGAAATTGAGGAAAACCGCGAGGTGACGACGGTGCAGGGCGAAGTGCCCAGCATCCTCAAGCGCCCCAGCGGCTGCCCGTTCCATAATCGCTGCCCGCAATGCACCGAGCGCTGCAAGCAGGAAACGCCGCAGCTGCACGAGGCATTCCCCGGCCACTTCGTCGCCTGCCACCTCTACGGGCAGGAATAACCAATTTCGGTTCCAATCTGCGAAAAGCAGAGAAAATAGAACGACACATTGAAGGAGGCAACCCCATGAAACTCAAGAAGCTCACCGCACTGTTCCTCTCCGTGCTGATGCTCCTGTCCGTTCTGCCGGCGGCGCTGGCGGAAGACGCGACGCCCCAGTATGGCGGCATGCTGACCGTGCTTGCTATGGAAAGCAACAGCATGTTCCCCGCTCTGTCCAGCACAACATCTAACCGCTTCAACTTCAGTCCTGCTGTGGAAGCCCTTGGCCGCCGCGACGCGGAGACTGGTGACACCGAGCCGTGGCTGGCGGAATCCTTCACTGTGGATGCGGATGCGCTGACGCTGACCATCAAGCTCCGCGAAGGCATTAAGTTCTCCGACGGCAGCGACTTCAACGCCGATGCGGTCATCTGGAATTTCGACAAGCTGGTCGAATACGGCAAGGCGTCCGAAATCTGCTCCCCGGAAAGCTACGAAAAGACCGACGATTACACGGTCGTGCTGCATTACACCGCGTGGAACAACACCTGGGTGGACATTCTGGGCGAGTGCTACATCTACTGCCCCGCGGCTTTTGAAGCCAACGGCGAAGAATGGGCGACGCTGCACGCGGTCGGCACGGGCGCGTTCATCCAGAGTGAGTATGTGCAGGATTCCCACATCACCTATGTGCGCAACGACAACTACTGGCGCGCGGGTGAACCTTATCTGGACAGCATCAAGATGCTCTACATCAACGACAGCATGACCCAGTACGCGTCCTTCATCAACAAGGAACTGGATGTGCTGCGCAACCCGAACTCCGCCAACATCAAGCAGCTGTTCTCTCTGGGCTACCAGAATGTCGCTTCTGACGCGCCTAACCTTGCGGGCATCACCTACATGATGTTCTGCTCCGGCGACGAAAAGTCCCCCTTCTATGACCTGCGCGTCCGTCAGGCTGTGATGTACGCGGTGGACTGGGAAGCGATGGCGGAAGGCATCTACGACGGTCTGGGCGCTTCTACCCCTGTCTTTGCTGTGCCCGGTGCGTGGAGCTATGACGATACCCTGTCTGTCTATCCCTATGACATGGAAAAGGCGCTGTCTCTGCTGAGCGAAGCGGGCTACCCGAACGGCTTCAGCACCACCATCTCCATCAACGAAGGCAATACCGCGAACCTGCAGTGCGCCATCATTCTTCAGGCGTATCTGGAAATGGTCGGCATCAAGGCTGAAATCAAGAGCCTGACCAGCGCAGACTTCAACGCCCAGAAGGCGGAAGGCGTGTATGATCTGGGCATCATGGTCAACAACGGTGCTTCCAAGCTGGATTTCACCGCTAACTACATCCGCCTGTACTCCTCCGAGGGTGTCAACTACAAGAACATGATGGCGAAGCCTGCTGATTACGAGGAAGCCCTCTTCGGCGCGCGTGCCGCCAAGACGCAGGAAGAAAAGAAGGAACTGCTCAAGACCGCTGCCCGCCTGTTCAGCCACGACTACGCGCTGGTGGTGGCGACCGGCTATCAGCCCGCACACTGCTTTGCGCAGGAAGGCGTGCATGACACCGGCATCTGCACCACGACTGCTGAAGCGTGGACGCCGAACTGCGCGTGGAAGGAACAGTAATCATTCCTGACAAGCGTTCCTCCCTGCGCATCCGCTAACAACGGGTGCGCAGGGAAGCCGCCGCCGTATCTTTCTTCCTCTTGGTGCGGCGGCGGTGAATTCTTCCTCTACATGCAATTGATTCAACCAACGAAGGAGAATGGCTATGGAGATGTTAATGAAACCCCAGCTTTGTGTCAGCTCGAATGCTACGGACGACTATCTGCGCTATCTCCGCCAGATGAACATCTCCCATTGCTTTGTCATGTTCCGCAACGAGGAGACGAATTACGATGCCGTGAACCGGACGCTGGAGCGCGTTCGGGCGGCAGGGCTGACGGTGGATGATGCCGGCAACGGCTTTATCTACAAGCACCCGTCCATTCAGCTGGGTCTGCCCGACCGGGATGAATGGATTGCCAAGTATAACGATTTGAACCGCTGGCTGGGCAACGCCGGGGTGAAGGTCGGCTATGCGACATGGGATACGGGGCGCGTCAGCACGTCGTGGTGGAAAGCGGGCGAACATACCCACGGGGCAGTGGGCCGCATTGTGGACATGAACGAGATTTATGCCCGCAAGCCCGCCTTTGGTCAGGAATACGACTACGACACCATGTGGAACAACTTCGAGTATTTCCTGCGCGCCGCGCTGCCGGTGTGCAAGGAAGTCGGCATGAAGCTGGCACTCCACCCCTGCGATCCGCCCGTGCGTTTCTATGAAGGCTGCGCGAGCATCATCATCAGCGGCGACGACTACCGCAAGGCGCTGCGCCGTGCCGATGAGATTCAGCAGGAGCTGGGGCTGGGGACGGACGAACATTATCTGGGCATCAAGTTCTGCTGCGGCTGCTGGCTGGAAGGCGGCGAAAAGTTCGGCAACGTCCTGACGGATTTGGCGGACTTTGTGCAGCAGAAGCGCGTTCACATCGTCCACTTCCGCAACGTTTCTTCTCCGCTTCCCTACTTTGAGGAGACGCTGCTGGAGGACGGGTACATGGACATGTACAAAATCATGGATGTGCTGGTGAAGAACGGCTACGACGGGACGATTTACGTCGATCACGTCCTGCGCTACGACGAGCAGACCGGCGGCGAAAAGACCTCCTTTGCCTATGCAACGGGCTATATGAAGGGCTTGATGGCGGCGGCGTATCATCAGCAGAAATAAAGGTCAGCCGAAAAACAGGGGGAATCGTATGAGCTTGCACGAGTACCCGAAAAAACCGGGAATCAGCCGCTTTGTCGCGCCGTGGGATACCAGCGGCTGGTATTTCATGGCGGAGCATTTTGCGCCGGGATGCCGGATTTACAGCAATGCCGACATCACCGTGACCGAATGCCCCGAAATCCTCATGGGCTGCGACTACATTGTGACATACGATTCCGCGACGGATGGCTTCGATGACAAGCAGGAAGTGGATTTCTTCATCGAGCAGGCCGGCGAAGTATACGCGGCGCTGGACGCGGATGCCCCTGCGGATTTTCCGACGGGCTTTGCACGCACGGATTTGGTCGTCAGGACGGATGCGGGCGACACCTATCGCCTGTTCATGCGCCCCTACGCACGCGGTGCGCATGTCCATTTGGATGCTTTCTCCAGCCCCGGAAGGCACTTCTTCGTGGTCTTCCGCCCGACGGAAACAGAAACGGAAAAGCCGCTGCCCGAAGCAAAGCGCTTCTTAGTGGCGGAACGGCACGAGACGCGCGAAACATGCTGGTTTGTGCATGACTGCTTTGCACGGGCGAATCTGTCCGGATATGACTGCCGCGGCGACGTGCGGGTTTGCGCGGAAGCGGACAACCCCAAGCGGCACTACCTCCGCTTGCAAAGCGGCGCGGGGATTTCGCGCGCCTGCGAAACAAGCGGACAGGATGAATTGTCGATGGCGCTGGATGTTCCCGCGGGCACGGCGGCGCTCAACTTTGCGGGCGTAACCGTGCAGCTGGGCGGCGCACAGGCAAGCATCAACGGGCAGAACGTGCCGGATATTGCGGACAGCCGCTATGTGGTGGCGTTCAAGCGCTTCCATGCGCCGCAGCGCTGCGAGGTGTGGCTGAACAATCGCCCGGCGCTGATGTGCGCGTGCGACGCGGCAGCGAAAACGCCGTTCACACTGACAGCATCGGAAGCGGGTGAAATCCGCCTGAACCGCGTGGACTGGAAAGACCAGACGGATGTGCCGATGCTGGCGGAAACCTTCGCGTCGATGCCGATGAATTGCCGCTTGCTGGCGGAAGCGCAGGGGAACATCCTGCAGCAGCGTGGCATTGGCAGCTTCCTGCGCGTGACGGGCAGCGGTGCGGTGACGTTCCCGGCGATTCGGCGGGAAGCAATGGTGGAAATCACATGCCGTGCAAGTGGTGAAGAATCCGCCGTGTTCCCGGAAGTTCGGGATGCGGACGGACACACGATCATGAAGGCGGCGCTCTTTGCAAACAGCCTGTTCCTCTCCGACGGCGAGGAATGGCGGCGAATCTGCGGCGGATATGCCCCGTGGCAGTATTTCCCCGGCGGAAACTGGTATCGCATGACGATTTCGCTGGATTTTGCGTCGCATACGTTTAATGTGAATGTGGATGGCGCGCTTCGGGCGAAAGGATTCCGGATGGCGTTTGACGCGGAGAACGCGGCGCAGGTGCTGCTGACGGCTGCGGACGGCGCGGCGGACTGGTGCGGATTGCGCGTGTGGGACGCCTCGAACCTGAGCAGGGACATGCTGCCGCCGGGCGAGCGCTTCAACGTGCGCGACTACGGCGCGAAGGGCGACGGGAGTACGCTGGATACGCTGGCAATCCAGCGGGCGCTGGATGCGGCGGAAGGCAAAGGCGGCGTGGTCGTCGTGCCGGAAGGAACGTACCTGACCAAACAGGTGCAGCTCCGCTCGGACACGATGCTCTGGCTGGACAAAAACGCGGTGCTGCTGGCATCGCAGAATTACGCAACTTATCCGCATGTCGTGCCGTGCGAAAGTCTGGTGGCTGTGCGCAACACCGGGCGGGCGCTGGTCTATGCCGAACGTGCGCGGAACATCAGCATTTCCGGCGGAGGCGAATTGAACGCGAACGGCCGCTGCCGCTTCAAGGTCAACGACCCGAAGGGCATCAACAAGCTGTACACGTCGCGCCCGGATAACCTCTATATGGCTTGCTGCGAGGATATTCGCGTATCCGACGTGCGGTTCAACAGCGCCGCCTACTGGACGCTTGTTCCGCTCTCCAGCCGCTTTGTGACGCTGGAGCACCTGATGCTGGACTGCATGAACACCCCCAACCGCGACGGCATTGACCCCGTGGACTGCCACGACCTGAGCGTGCGGCACTGCTGCATTATGGCGGGCGACGACGGCTTCTGCCTGAAAACGGCGGACAGAATGGGCTGCCGGAACATCCTTGCGGAGGACTTGGTCATCCAGTCGCTGGCGAGCGCCATCAAAATTGGCACGGATTCTTACGCGAAGGTGGAGAACGTCACGGTGCGGCGCTGTATCCTCAAAAATGTCAACCGATGCGGCATTGCGGTGGAAACCGTCGACGGCGCGGCGATTCGCAATTGCACCTTCGAGGAGATTGACATGACGGACTGCGGCGGCCCAATGTACATGACCATCGGGCACAGAAACCGCAAAGCGCCGCAGTTTCCGGTGCGAGTGGGGTCGATGGCGCACATCGTATTCCGGTGCATCGGCTATCGCGCACCGTATCTGTTCAGCCGCTGCAAAACGGTCTATGAGAGCCTGTTCATCGGCGACAGTGTGGAGAACAAAATTCGCGATGTGCTGGTGGCGGACTGCGATTTGCTGCTGCCGGGCGGATGCCGGCACGGCGTGGATGCGCCGCAGCCCATCGGGGAGAAGTACCCGGAGTACGACCGGCATGGGCTGTCCTCCGGGGCGGCGTTCACGCTTCGCTTCTGCGAGGATGTGCGCTTTGAGAACAATGTCATTCAGACGGAAAAGCCGGATGTGCGTCCGCTGGTGATGATTCACGATTGCTGAAAGGAGCGGTTTTATGGCATTCAAGCCTCATGGCATCGTTGTGCCGATTGTAACGCCTGTCACGCAGGATGGCAAGTTCAACGAGAAGGCGTATCGTGATTTGATTGAGTATCTGGCAAGCAGCGGGATTCACGGCGTGTTCCCCTTCGGGACGACGGGCGAGTTCTATGCGCATGATATGGGCTTCTACCGCGAAGTGCTGGCGGTGACGAAGGACGCGGTGCGTGGGCGCATGGACATCTACGCCGGGGCGAACAATATCACCACGCGCGGCGCGGTGGAAATCGCCAAGGCGGTGGAGCAGGTCGGCGGCATTGATGCGCTGAGCGTCTTGACCCCCATGTTCGTCAGTCAGACGCAGTACGAGGTGTCTGAATACTACCGCGAAATCGCTTCCGAGACGAATCTGCCGATTATCATCTACAACAACCGCCCCAAGACAAACGTCACCGTTGAACCGGCAACCGTCGCCAAGCTGGCGGAAATCGACAACATCATCGGCGTGAAGGATTCCACGGGCGACATGACGAATACGGAAGAGTATCTCCGTCTGACACGCGGAATGGACAACTTCCACGTCATGATGGGACGCGACACGCTGATTTACGCCGCGCTGTGCTACGGCGCATCGGGTGCGATTGCATCCTGCGCCAACGTTGCGCCGAGGATTGCGGTGGATATCTACGAGAAGTTCCGCGCGGGTGATGCGGCGGGCGCGCTGGATGCGCAGTTCCGCTTCTCCGCCCTGCGAATCGCAACCAATATGGGCACATTCCCTGTCGTGCTGAAGGAAGCGCTCAAGCTCATCGGGCACGACTGCGGCGACTGCGTGAAGCCCATTCAGCCGCTGAACGACGAACAGCGCGCGCGGCTGAAAACTGTCCTCAAGGACATGGGGCTGCTGTAAATTGCTTTTCCGCCTGATTCAAACAGGCTGAAAGATATAATTGCGTAATTTAGGAGGGTTTTTGATATGAAGATTGCATTCATTGGTCTGGGCATCATGGGCAAGCCGATGGCGAAGAACCTCATCAAGGCGGGTCATGAGCTGTTTGTGTTTGACCGCAATCCGGCGGCGAACGAGGAAATGAAGGCGGCGGGCGCGAATATCTGCGCTTCTTCTGCTGACACGGTGAAGAACGTTGATTTGGTCATCACCATGCTGCCGAACAGCCCGCAGGTGAAGTCCGTCATGCTGGAAGAGGACAAGCTGGCGGATGCAATGCCCAAGACGGCTGTGTTCATTGACTGCTCGTCCATCAACCCGGTTGCGTCCCGCGAAATCGCGGCGGAGCTGGAAAAGCGCGGCATTGACATGCTGGATGCGCCTGTGTCCGGCGGTCAGCCCAAGGCGATTGACGGCACGCTGTCCTTCATGGTCGGCGGCAAGGAAGAAGTGTTCAACCGCTTCAAGCCCGTTCTGGCGAGCATGGGCTCGTCCGTGGTGCTGTGCGGCGGCATCGGCGCGGGCGCGGAAGGGCTGTTCGACGTTTGCGAAAGCACGATTCAGACGACGGTATCAAAACCCATGCCGCTGTCAGAAGCGATTGAAAACGCGCGGACGCTGTATCTGGATGCCGCCAAGCGCCTTTTCCGCGCTGTACGCATCGGGCAGAAGATACACGTTTGACAGGTATCGACGCGCGTGATACAATAGCAGCATCAAGCGCAATCAAGGGGAGAAAACGCCATGTTGAAGCTGCTGGTTGTCACGCCGAACCCTACGGTGTATGACGCAACCGTCCGCATTGTGCAGACGACGAAGTTCGACGCCGAGGTCATCCAGACCACGTCGCGGCAGGTGGTGGAGGATGTATCCAAAGCCATGGAGGGCTGCACGGGCATTGTCGTTGCGCGCGGCAATCAGGCGCAGCTGCTCAAAAAGCATGTGGAGTACCCCGTGTCGGAGATCACCTTTTCCGGGCAGGAAATGGCGGGCTTCGTCAAACAAGCGTGCGATTTGATACCGCATAAGCATCCGAAAATCGCCTTCGTCGGTTTCCGGCATATGTATTCCGACGTGGAGAATATCGGTGCGCTGGCGAACGCGGATGTGAAGGTGTATTATGCGGGCAGCTCGGACATGGTCGCGCAGGTGACGCGGAATGCCATCCAGGACGGCGCGGAAGCCATCATCGGCAGCGAAAACGCCTGCAACTATGCCGCGGCGCAGGGGATTACGACGGTGTTCGTCGACAGCTCGGACGAGTGCATCCGCGATGCGCTCCGCCGGGCACGGCTGGCAATGGATGCCATCAAGGTGGAGCAGCGCAGGACGGCGGAGTTCTCCTCCCTGCTGAACTACTCCTTTGATGCCATTTTGAAGCTGAATCCCGACGGCGTGATTGAAATTGCAAACACGGTGGCGGAAAACGCGTTCCACTGCACACAGGCACAGCTGGTCGGCAGGCGCTTCACGGAACTGCCGGGTCTGACGCTGAGCAGTGCTGTGTTCGAGTCGCTCAAGGAGCGGAAAAACCTGTATTCGCACGTCGTGATGATACAGAAGGAGCGGTATCTGCTCAATATCGCCTGCATTGATGTCAGCGGGCAGAACTTCGGCACAATTCTGTCACTGTATGCGTTCGGCTCGGTGGATGACATGCAGGAGAGCATCCGCAAAGACCATGTGCAGCAGGGCGACGCCGCAACGCGAAAATTCGGCAAGTTCATCTCCCACGCGCCGAAAATGCGCCTTGCGCTGGAAAACGCCGCGATGTACGCGCAGTACGAGCTGCCGCTGCTGATTTGCGGTGAGCCCGGCACGGAGAAAACGCGTCTGGCGGAGTGCATCCACAACGAGAGCCTGCGGCGCGACAAGCAGTTCATTCAGGCGGATGTGAGCACGCTGCCGATTGCGAATCAAACCGAGCTGCTCTTTGGGCGCGCGACGAGCAACGGGCTTGTATACAATGCGCACAAGGGAACGCTGTACCTGCGGCATGTGGATTTGCTCACGCCCGAAAGCCAGCATCAGCTGCTGAACGTTATCCGCTATGAGCAGTACTACGCGCCGGGGCAGTCCAAGCCGATTTGGGCGTCTATTCGTGTGATTTGCTCAACGAACCGGGATTTGCTGGCCATGGCGAAGGCAGGCGAATTTCTGCTGCCGCTGGCGGACAAACTGAACGACTATCGCATTGATTTGCCGCCCCTGCGCGAATGTCAGCAGGATTTTGCCCAGCTGGTGGAGGAAAACATTGCCTTTGCGCGTGTGCACACGCGGAAACAGGCGACCTTCACGCCCGATGCGCTGAAGCTGCTGATGAGCTACTCGTGGCCGAGCAATCAGCGGGAAATGTCAATTTTCTTCGAGAAGGCGTTTCTGCTGACGCGCACCAACCGCATGGACGCGGATTTTGTGCAGCAGCTGCTGTACCCGGCGCGCGCGGACAGCGTACCGCAGCAGCAAGTATTGGTCATCAGCAGCGACGAAGAGCGGGAACTGCGCTGTGCCCTCAGCGAGCATCCGAACGACCGGGACGCGGTGCTGAAGCAGCTGGGCATCAGCCGTGCGACGCTGTATCGGCGGATGAAGAAGTACGGGCTGCAGCAGGAAAAATAAAGCTGTTTTGGATTCTCCTGCGCCATCTGCCTGCACCGCTTCCGCACGGGCGTCTGGTCGTTCCGCTTGGTGCAGCACTTTTGTCGCTGACGAACTTCACGTCAGCGGCAGTTTTTTATTCAGCAGGGCGGCTTTAGGCGGCTTTACATCCGCCGTGCAGTTTGTTATAATAGAATAAACAAACAATCGGAGGGCAGCCTATGACCATCGCCATTGTGGATGATGAATTGGAGACGCGCCAGTATATGCAGGGCTTGGTGGCGCAGTATCTGGCGGAAACGGGACGCATGGCGCAGCTGGTGTTCTACCCGGACGGGGCGTCGTTTCTCGTCGGGTGCGAGCATCCGGACATTGTGCTGATGGATATTGACATGCCGGGCATGGACGGCCTTTCGACGGCGGAGCAGCTGCGGCGGAGTCACCCGGATGCTATCCTGATTTTCACCACGCGTCTCAGCCAGTGCGCCATCCGCGGCTATGAGGTGGACGCCATCGGCTTTCTGGTCAAGCCGGTGACGCTGCCGGGGCTGACTGTGAAGCTGAACAAGGCGTTCAAGCGGGTGGAGTACCGGCAGTCGAAAATCTGCCTGAAAACGAAAGACAGCATCCTGTTCTTGGAGAAAAACGAGATTTACTATGCCGAGGGCAGCAATCACCATGTCATTTATCATACGGCGCAGGGCGAATTCCCCGTCCGCTCGTCCCTGCAGGAGGCGGAGGAACAGTTGGGCGCGGAATTCAGCCGAAGCTCGCATTCCTATATCGTCAATCTGGGCTTCGTGACGATGGTCGGAAAGAACGATGTGACGGTTCACGGCGAGGCGATTCCGCTGTCGCGCGCGATGCGCAGGGACTTTCTGAATGCGGTCAACCGCTATTACGGCGTGAGGTGACGAAGATGCTGACGAACTTGGCGAATTATCTGAACAATGATTTTCCATTCCATATGTTCTTCGCGGTGCAGATTCTGCTGGCGGAGGGGCTGTTCGTTGTGCGGATGAAGTCGCGGCTGCGCCCGCTGAAAATTGTGCTGCCGGTGGTGCTGTGTTACTTGGTGCTGGCATGGTTTCATCCGCTGCTGGGGCATCGTTTTGCACGCGTGGCAGCGATTTTTGCCGAATCGCTGCTGGTGCTGTGCCTGACGATGGACATTCCGACGACGAATGCGCTTTGTATCGGCATTTCCTCCTATGCGATTCAGAATCTGGCGTTCAAGGTCGGTGGACTGGCAACATGCTGGATGGCCAAGCCGCGTGATCCGCTGTTCTATCTGCTCTCCGGCGCATCGTTTGTGGTGGTGTACGCCGTGTGCTACCTGATGTTCGTGCGGCGCTTTCCGGAGAACGGCGATTTGAAGCTCGGCAACTGGAAGGTGCTGTTCCTGACGCTGGTGACGCTGCTGACGGTGTTTGTACGTTCCGTGTCGCTCCCGACGGATATTTCGCTGATTGACCGCCTGTTCTCGATTCTCTCGGTCATTATGGTGATGGTGCTGATTTATCAGTGCATGTACGCCGACGCGATGCGCCGCGAGAAGGAAATCATCGAGAGCCTGTTGGCGCGGGAGGAATCCAGGCATCAGCTGCTGGGCAAGACGATTGACAGCATCAACATGAAGTGCCACGACCTGCGCTACCACATCGACACCTACCGTCGGGCACAGCAGCTGGATGAACACGCGGCGTTTTTTGACGAGGTGGAGCAGGAGATTCAGCGCTATGAGTACACGTTCCACACGGGCAATGCGGCGCTGGATTCGGTGCTGTCTGAAAAGAGCCTGTATTGCAGCGCAAATCACATTCTGCTGACGACGATGCTGGATGTATCGCTGCTCGCGCCCATTGAAAAGTCCGATATCTATTCCATCTTCGGCAATGCGCTGGACAACGCGATTCAGGCGGTGATGGCGGAAGCGCCCGAAAACCGCAGCGTCAATATCCGCGTCAGCGACGTGGTGGGCATGACGCAGATTGTCTTCGAGAATTTTTGCAGCAAGCCGCCGGAAATGCACGAGGGACTGCCGAAGACGGAGAAGGACACACAGTACCACGGCTTCGGACTGCGCTCCATCCGCTATATCATCGAAAAGTACGACGGGCATATGAGCATCGACACGAAAGACCAGATGTTCATCCTCTCACTTCTGCTGCCGCGTCCGCAGCAGTCCGCATGACGATTTACGCACAAAAAGAAACCAGTTTCGACACGAATGCGCTTCGTGTCGTTTTTTTGTGATAGAATCAGCACATCAAAGGGGGCGATGCGCCCTCATAGAAAGGGAAAGGTGTCCATGAAACGCACAAAACTCTTGGCACTCTTGACATCCATCTCCTGTATTCTCCTGACGATTGTTCTGGTGGGCAGTTACTTCACGGCTGCTTACGCCATGATGATCAACAAGGAACTGGGCATCGTGACCACGAGCGTGGTGACGGATGACCCCAGCAAGAATTCTACCTATTACGCTTCCAGCTTCCTGAAGGAAGACGGTACGCGTGACGATGATGCGCTGACCGCGTGGCAGAAGGCGCTGTGCGAGCAGATTCAGGGCGAAGGCTCTGTATTGCTGACGAACAACGGCGCGCTGCCGATGGAAAAAGGACTGGGCGTGACCGTTTTCGGCCGCGGCGCAGTTGATACCATCTATGGCGGCACGGGTTCTGGTCAGGTTGATACCAGCAAGGCAGCGACAATGACCAGCGCGCTCACGGCGGCGGGTCTGAACGTCAACACCGCGATGATGGACTGGTACAGCGCGCAGATTGCGCAGATGAAGGAAGACAAGACCAACCGCTCCACGCCCGGCATGTTCACCGAATATGCGGACGTTCCGGCGGCGACCCGCATTGCCGAGGTTTCGGCGGACGCGGTGGCATCTTCCGGCGTGAATCTGGACGGCTACAAGGATGCGGCGATTGTCGTTATCGGACGCTCCGGCGGCGAAGGCGCTGACCTGTACACCGGCGAATTCACCGACGGTACGTCGTACTTTGAATTGCAGGATTCCGAGCGCGAGCTGCTCAAGTATGTGGCTTCGCAGGGCTTCAGCAAGACGATTGTGCTGATTAACTCCTCCAACGCCATGGCGATGGACTGGGTGAATAATCCGGAATACGGCGTGGATGCCTGCCTGTGGATCGGCGGCCCCGGTCAGTACGGCCTGAACGCGGTGGCGCAGATTCTGGTGGGCGACGTGAACCCCTCTGGCCGACTGGTGGACACCTACTCCGTGTCCTCCCTGTCCTCCGCGGCGATTCAGAACTTCGGCTCCTACGTCTACAACAATGCGGATGAAGAGACGGGCACGGTCGGCGGCGTGACGATTGACGGCGTGCCGGGCGACAAGACGAAGGTGCGCTATGCGATTCACTATCTGGTGGAATCGGAAGGCATCTATGTCGGCTACAAGTATTACGAGACGCGCTATGAAGATGCGGTCATGGAGCAGGGCAACGCGTCCGGCAATGCGGGCATCTTTGCGTCCAAGGGCGACAGCTGGGTGTACGGCGAGGAAGTCGCGTATCCCTTCGGCTATGGCCTGTCCTACACCACGTTTGAGCAGGCGCTGGAAAGCGTGACCTACGACGCGGCAACCGACAGCTTCACCGTGCTGGTGAAGGTGACGAACACGGGCGACGTTGCGGGCAAGGAAGTCGTGCAGGTTTACGGTCAGCAGCCGTACACCGAATTCGACCGCGCGAACGCGATTGAGAAGGCCTCTGTGCAGCTTGTCGGCTTCGGCAAGACGAATGTCCTCCAGCCCGGCGAATCCGAGACCGTCTCCGTGACGGTTGATCGCAAGGAACTGACGGTTTACGACGAACATGTCAACAAAACCTACATTCTCGAAGCGGGCGACTACTACCTGAGCGTTGGTCTGGACGCACACGACGCGGTGAACAACATCCTCGCGGCGAAGGGCTATGCGCCCGTTGCACAGGAAACGCCGGCTGCGGAAGGCGCAGAAGAGGCTGAAACCGCAACGCTGACCGCGAACGGCGCGGCGGCGATGGACGCATCTGGCGACGCGGCAAAGGTCTATAAGTTCATGGTCGACAGCGACGACAATGCGACGTACAGCGTGTCCGGCACGGGCTACAAGATTACCAACCAGTTCGGTGATGCGGATCTGAACAGCTACGGCGAGAACCTCGTGACGTACCTGTCCCGCAGCGACTGGCAGGGCACTTGGCCGGTTTCTTATGACAGCCTGACGGCGAACGACGCTATCATCAACGGTCTGCAATTCAACTACACGGCGGAAGCGCCCGACGAGACGGTCATCACGGGTTCAACTGCGACGAACTACACCTTGGCGAACCTGATTGGCAAGGACTACGACGACCCGATGTGGGTGGATCTGCTCAATCAGCTGACGCTGACGGATATGGCGGAACTGGTTGGCCACTCCGGCTACGGCACGCAGGCGATCGACTCCATCGGTCTGCCCGCGACGGTGGCAGCGGACGGCCCGCAGGGCATCAAGGCGACGTATGCCGGCAACAACTCCACGGTGGCGTATACCTCCGAACCTGTCATGGCGGCGACGTTCAACACGGAAATCCTCTACAATGTCGGTCTGTCGATGGGTGAAGACGCGCTGCGCTCCGACAACCGCGTGGTTGGCTGGTATGGCCCGGCGATGAACATCCACCGCACGCCTTACTCCGGCCGCAACTTCGAGTATTACTCCGAGGACGGCTTCCTGTCCGGCAAGATGGCGGCGCAGGAAGTGGCAGCGGCTCGCTCGAAGGGTCTGGTCGTCTACATCAAGCACTTCGCGCTCAATGACTTTGAGACGTACCGCCAGTCGGTCGCAACCTTCGCGACGGAACAGGCGATTCGTGAAATCTACCTGAAGGGCTTCCAGTACGCGGTGGAAGAGGGCGGTGCGAACGCTGCCATGACCTCCTTCAACCGCATCGGCACGCGCTGGGCAGGCGCGCACAGCGGACTTTGCAACGAAGTTCTGCGCAAGGAATGGGGCTTCGTCGGCGTGACGCTGACGGACGCTGTCATGGCGAACCGCAACTGGATGGACGTTTCCATCGGCCTGGAAGCGGGCAATGACACTTGGCTGTCCTCCGGCGACTGGCTGGTGTCGAAGATTGAAGGATGGGCGGCGGAAGACGGCAAGCTGCTGAACAACCTCCGCACTTCGGCGAAGAACTTCCTCTATGCCTACGCGAACTCCGCCGCTATGAACGGCATGAACGAAACCAGCCACGTCGTCCACACGACGTCTTGGGTCGAGACGGACATGCTGATTGCGCGCATCGTGCTGATTGTGCTGACAGCGCTCTTTGGTCTCGCGATGCTGGTGTCCTACTTCATGGACGTCAAGAAGAAGGCGGCGCCCGCTGATCGCAAGACGGTTTCGATTGTCGCGGCGGTGATTGCGGTGCTGGCGGCTATCTTCTACATCATCATTGACACGGCTGCGACCACGAAGATGAACTTCGACGCGGTTGTGCTGGTGCTGCTCCTCGTGTCGGCGGTGTGCTGCTTCGTCGCGGGCGTGAAGAAGATGGGTCTGCTGGCGGCTGCTGGTCTGGTATGCACACTGGTTGCGTGGTTCCGTTATCTGGTGACGGAAATCAACTTCCGCATGGATGACCTCGTGCTGATTTTCGGCGGCACGTCCACCATCGGTGCGCTGGGCGTTCCGTTCATCCTCTCCTTCATCCTGATGCTGCTCGCCGTGATTTCGGGTGCTGTCCTGATGACGGGCGCGATGGGGTCGGAGAAGAAGTAATACTATTTCCAAATTCACCTGCGCCATCTGCTTGCGCCGCGAATTTTGGTGCATTCTCATTTGGGAATGGTATAAGCCAATCAAAAAACGTCCGCGCAGGGGAGTGAACGCTTCCCTGCGCGGACATGAAGACACTGTGTGATATGCTCCCTCTATGAGAGACAGTAAACAACCAAACTGTCAATCATGGAGGGAGCATTTTATGGGATATCAGCAAAAGGCGAATTCGGAAAGGAAAGCATGCGTGACGCAGCAGCAGAGGCAGGCGTAAGTCAGGAAACATTTCGGCGGCGGATCATGCAGTATGAAGCAGATGGGGCAGCGGCGAGAGTCTCTGCATGATGGGGCAATTTCATACGGGATAATAAAACAGGGGGACAAGCCGCATTTCAGGCTTGCCCCCATTGCTTTGCTTACAGCAGCTGAATATTCGCCTTCCTGCACGCCTCCTGCACGTCCTGCGGCCACAGGCTCGCCTGCACCTCGCCCACATGCGCCTTGCGCAGCAGGTAGACGCACATGCGGCTCTGCCCGATGCCGCCGCCCATCGTCTGGGGCAGCTCGCCATTGAGCAGCGCCTTCTGGAATGGCAGCTCCGCGCGCTCCTCGCAGCCGCGAATCGCCAGCTGACGGCGCAGCGCGTCCGGGTCAACGCGGATGCCCATGCTCGACACTTCCAGCGCAATGTCCAGCAGCGGGTCGTAGAGCAGAATGTCACCGTTGAGTGACCAGTCGTCGTAGTCCGGGGCGCGGCCGTCGTGCATCTGTC
>OIXQ01000586.1_pt1 | contig 16080 bp, 14 predicted proteins | sample 1587791 | NCBI WGS metagenome assembly OIXQ01 (sample SAMN03283273) | human gut metagenome | biome: human-associated habitat; material: feces | host: Homo sapiens | place: Peru | collected 2012
ATATGTGCAACTTTTTACTCATCTTTATCAACTTAAATTAATTCCGCCAACGGGTAGAATCTAAGATAATGTAACTCCCAGAGATTTGTTCATGCGATCAATGCAGCGTTTCTTCTGGTCGATATTGGGATGCACATAGAGATTGAGTGTCGTGGCCACGTTCGAGTGGCCAAGTATGACACTGACGGTTTTGTAATCGCACTGGCTTTCAATGCACCGGGTTGCGAATGTATGTCGCAGTCCATGAAAGGCCAGATGCGGAATATTCAACCGTTTCAGTAACCTGCTGAAATAATCACGATAAGAGCGAGGTTCTTTGGACTGCAAGGAAGTCCCTACCACATAAGAGGATTGGGATTGCTTCCTTATCTCTTTTAAGGCTTGAAAAAGCGGCTTGGAAAGGGGAATCTCACGACAGGATTTCTTTGTTTTGGGAGAAGAGTGAATCATTTCGGTTGATTTCAATTCGCAGTTATACACTCTGCCGACAGTATGCTTTACAGTGATGGTCTTTTGTGTGAAATCCACATCTTCCCATTTCAAGGCACACACTTCGCCAATCCTCATTCCCGTACAAAGAGCCAAAAGCACACCTATATTTTGCGGTGTCGGCCTCTCTATCAGGTGACGCATCAATATCCGCTGATTACTCAAGGACAATATCGGTAATGGTCTGGTCTCTACATGGGTAGGATATTCGATTTCCCATTCCTCGAATGGGAAAATCGAATGTCTGTTTCCATATTTGATGACGGATTTCAGTACTGCCACCATATCCCGGACTGTTTTCCTCGCCAAACCCGAAGCGCATTTATTTACCACAAATTGCTGGACATCGTTCTCCGTTATTGCCTTCATAGCGCCGAATCGTGGCAATAAATGGGTTTGTAACGTCAGCAAATAAGCACACATGGTCGTATGCTTAACTATCAGGCGCTTTGCACCACACCAAATCTCGGAAACTTCCTGAAATGTTCTTCGTCTGTTCATATTTTGAAAGGATTAATTGATGTAACTCTCTCAAAATAATGCTTTTCTATCTATTTCCTTTCGAACGATTATGGGTTTTGCAGAGCATTTCACAGTTTTCTATCCCGGTCGTTCCTCCTTTGCTCCATGCCGTCACATGGTCGGCATCCATTTCCGAAAGCTTGTAAATACGGGTCTTGTTGGCATTGTCGCCCACGGCACAGAGCGGACAATTGGAAACACCCTGTTTTTCAGCTTTCTCTGTCTGGCGTTTGTAGGCGGCTCTCTTGGTTGATTCTTCAAATATGCGAATGTCGAGCAACTTTTTATCAACCTCTCCACCCAGCACATACTCGTAAATATTACGGAAGCATTTCACGTATTCATCGCTTTGCAGGACTTTCACACGTTCCGTAATATGGTCGATGCTGAAAGGCGTGGTGTGGTACTTATCATACAGCCGTCCCCATTCCAGACCGCACATGTCATGTTCCAACATTGTAAAGGTCGTTGCAACCCAATCAATTACGGAACGGAAATAGTTTTCCAGTTCGCATACAGAGCAATCATGACGATGTCGGCTCATATAGGCGTCGATTTCAACACCTTTGCTGTCACAAAGCCATTTCAGGGCAGTAGACAGATAATCCTGCCTTTTCACATCGCCCTTTATGTAATGGCGCCATTTCTGTATTTCCACATTCTGGGAGTTGCTGAATACTCGTTTGGCGGCATTGACAAACTCTCCCGAAAACACGGCATTCAGTTCTTCCTGCTTGTTGAGCGGTACTCCGACAATGTTGATGGTCTTGAACCAATCCTTAATCTCTTTCTCTTCACCTGCACATTCATAGACGAGCAAAGGCGATTGCAGAATGCGCCGCTGCAGTTCTTCAGGCAAGCCAGAAAAATACTGCACGTTGTCTGCTTCGTCCTTGATGGCGAATTTTCCCGTCACGAACCGTCCAAAAGAGGTGATGCGCTGTTGCCCGTCGAGTACCTCGAACCGTCCGTCCGCAGTACGGTTGAAATAGATTAACCCGATGGGATATCCTTTCAGCAACGATTCTATCACCGCCACATCCCGTTTCCCGTCATTGTAAATGTAATGGCGTTGGTACTCGGGTTGGATAGTGAGCCGTCCGTCCAATCCGAACAGGCCTTTACCTTCCAACTCGTTATAGGTAAACCCTTTGCAAATGTCTGCAACCGTCCATTCTGTATGTAAGATAGTGTTCATGATGACGACAATTTATTCCATTTCCGTGTGATCTGAATCGTTCTGCCGTTTTACACGCTTCACAGTATGCTTGATTTTGCCTATCAAGAAGTTGATTTCCAAGCTCGATTCCGTTTCGGATGTTTCTAAATCAGGCATGACGATATTGGATAGCATTTCTCCGAAATGCTGCATTTTCGATTGCTGCTTCTTATCATCCGTTTCACTATGAAGGGTGCGGAGTTCACGCTTGAGTTGGCGCACCATGGCAAATGTTTCTATAATAGCAATGGTGGCCTGTGCGGCTTTCGGACTTTTCAATATGGTAGCAAGCATATAAAGTCCTTTTTCCGTGAACGCTTTGGGAAGCACACGGGATTTGGGAGATATGTTTGCGGTCAACGATTTTGACCGCAAATCGGAAAACTCCTGTTCGCTAAGTTCTAAAATATACCCGACAGGAAACTTTTCAGGATTGTTGCGAACGGCTTGATTTATTTCCCTCGTTTTTACGCCATACAATTCGGCAACGTCCGCATCCAATATCGCCTCGCAGTCTCTGAACGGTATGATTCTTTGCCGTACTTGCTCAAATAGCAGGCTTGCATTCGGGAGTACGCTCCCATTTCGTTTTTCTATGTCCTTGTTTTCCATATATTTGTTTTTTTCTTTTGCTTTTTAAGTTGAAATCTTAGGGATAACTGATAGGCAAAACACATCTTGTTTACGAACGAAAAAATACACGGATATGGATAGTCCCAAATATAACGACTTAAATGCCCGAAGCGTTATTAAGGTTGGTGAAAAACATATTCCCATGTACGCCCGATTACTCATTCGCAAACTATAGCCTGATTTGCAGATTAGCTATTAGGCATAAACTTACGGTTGATAATTAAAATGCGTTGATAGACCTTTTCTTGAATACCGTTTCTTGTGATTACTCCACTGGCGTTTAAGTCGTATGTACCAGCCTTTCCGAACTTTTTCAAATAGGCTGTCTTGCATTCATAAGTGGTATAAACACGGGTTTTCATTGAATATAAGTCCTCGTTCTCGCACATCCCTAAGATTTCAAATTGCTCCGGACAATACTTAATCAAAAAGGATATAGGCACTCCCATCACACCGTTATAATCTGATGGAATTGCATCCGTAAAAGGGACTTCAATGGCATCGTAATTATCGTAATGGTCATAAGTTGTTTTCCCTCTTATTTCTTTGTGCTTAGAGAAACGAAGGTTATCTGCCATATTCATCAGTGGCAATGGCTCGTGACGACGTCCATGTTCAATGCTGGTAAACCAACATGAATTACCTAATCTAGTATAATTACCTACATACCCCAACCGTGCTGCTTTAGCTTTGTCTTTCTCATCGACCTTGGCTCCGTCAGGAACACCAAAAACCATATCATTCCCATTACCTGTAGCCCCTAACCATACTTTGTTATCTTTTATCAGTGGAAAGACCTCTTTGTAAGTGATTGCATTCATATTGCCTATTACAGCAAATTTCTTATCTGCCCCTATAATCCACGCCAAAAATTCACGAAAGAGGGAGAACGGAGGATTGGTGATGATAAAATCCGCTTCATCGCGAAGCTCGGTCACCTCTTTGCTGCGGAAATCCCCATCACCCTCCATATACTTCCATTCGAGGTCATCGATATTGATACGCCCGTCTCCGCTCCTGTCACGTTCCAATACAAATATCTTACCTTTGACAGATGTCTTCGTCATATCGAATTGCGGTGCGCCCTGCTCGAACAATGACGGCTGGTACGGAGTTTTGTATTTTTTACTGTCAGGCGCATAGCTCGTGGAGACCAGTTTCTTCAAGCCTAGCTCATCGAACTTGGCCGCAAAGAAACGGGTGAAATTACTCCATTCGGGGTCATCACAAGGGAGCAGCACAGTCTTTCCACGAAATACATCAGGGTCGTATTCGAGATAGGCGTTCATCTCGACTTCAATGTCGTGGAACTGCGTGTAGAACTCATCGTTCTTGGCCACTTTTGCTTCTTTCAGGTTGGTATTTGCCATACTATTTCTTTATTTCATTAGGTATGAGAAGTGTACGTACATCCACATTCAGTATTTCCGCAATTCTGTACAATACGGGTACAGGTGGCTGTACTTTATTCGTGGCATATAGGTTTATCATATTGAAACCCTTACCGTGCCGTTTAGCCAATTCGGTTTGACTAATACCCTTCTCGTTCAAAACTTCTCTTATCCTGTTCATTGCACGATATCTTCTTGAATAGATTACAAAGATACATAATTATATTGGGCAAATTGCCATTTTTCAAAGAAAGCATTTTTAATAACTCTCCGCTGTGGCGATGGAGATTATACTAGTCCGTTCGCCACTTCTTCAAACACCTAACTTTGTACAAATTCCCATGTCCCGGCTTGCCGCTTGTTCGGATACAGCTCCCACTGCTGTCAGGCAAGTGGAGTATTAGGTGCCCTTTCCCTTTGCTCGGTGGCAGACGGGCAAGCCCGCTTACCTGATGCAACTGACAGGGTATCTGTACCGGAATCGAGGCGAATTTACTCCGGTTGTACACCCCTTACGTGCAGTTTCCGGATCGATATACCACCATGCACCCGGTCGAGGACAGGGAATAAGAGTGTTTTTGGGCGATTACGGACATCCTCCCACTTCTTGTGTATTCACATTCTAATACTCGTTGGCGGAATTAAATTGATATCAAGCTATGCACAACCTATATGCAAATATTCGCAAAATATCTAAACATGTGCAAGCAAGTGTCAGGTAATTTGGTAAATGAATCAGGTAATCCACTAGCTTTTACCGATTCTATTGTTTAACTTTTAAAGTTCCGGTAAGAATTTACAGAAGTATTGTCGTAATGTATACATCCAAAAATAGATACCGTTGTTTTTAAAAAAACATTGGACGTTTTTTTTAAAACAACGGTATGTGCCAAGAAGTGTCTTGGAGATGCTGTTAAAAGAGCGTTTAAATAGCGTTTTAATGGTGTTATAACGCTGTTTTAACAGCAATTGAACAGGTATTATTTCAACAACAAGGATTAAAGGCTGTCGCCAAAGTCGCTACGGAACTTCTCAGCCAATCGTTCTTGCCAGTAATCCATTTCTTTCAAACGACCGAAGAAGAAACGGAGCACAGATGGCTCTTCCACCCACTGGAGTCCACCTATCAATGAACGATTATCCCACAACCATTTCACGCGGTCTGCCACATATTTCAGCTGGGAAAGAGTATATACACGGCGAGGAACGCCCAAACGCATCAATTCCAATTCGGCAAATGGTTCAGTCCCGTCCGGATTACGTTGCTCGGAAAGTGTTCCACGTTCCATACCACGAATACCTCCGGCAATGTAAAGGGCAGCCGCTACCGCTCCCGCCGGATATTGGTCATGAGGCATATCCGGGACAAAAGCACCTGCATTCAAGTGGCAACCCAAACCACCGGAAGGCAAAATAACAGGAACTCCGTAATCATCCAACTCTTTGGTCAAGTAATTGATAAATTCCGGACCTTGGTTGATATATTCCATATCGAGCGATTCATAAAGTCCTTGTGCCATCGCCTCCATCGTACGTACATCAATACCGCCATAAGTAAGGAATCCTTCGTAAAGAGGAATATACTCCATCATTTCCCGTGTATATTTCGAGTCCTTGGAAGTAATGATACCGCCCTTGGCAAAACCAAGTTTGCGGGCGGAGAAGTAAATGATATCGAAATGGTCGGCAAGCAGGTGGTAGATAGCTTTCGGTTCCATATACTTGCAACGAGCTTCACGTGTCTTCATGAAATAGACATTATCTTGAAGCAAAGAGGCGTCCAAAACAGATTTCACGCCCTTATCATGGCAGATATCTGTCACAGCCAACATGTTTTCCAAAGAGACCGGTTGTCCTCCGATAAGGTTCGTGCCCGCCTCAACTCTGACGAAAGCGACGTTTTCAGCACCGATCTCATCAATACGAGTACGCAAATTTTGCAAATTGAAGTCACCTTTAAAAGGATCATTGCTTTGAGGTAATAGACCTTTTTTATCGACAAGTTCTTCGACGCTTCCGCCCATACGGGTAATATGCGCTTTTGTAGTTGTAAAGTGGAAGTTCATCAAAGCCACTTTGCCCGGTTTGACGTATGCCTCAGCAAGAATATTTTCACAAGCACGTCCTTGGTGCGTAGGCAAAACATTCTCGGTTCCGAACACCTCCTTAATGGCTGCTTTCACTCGATTGAAAGTCTCTGAGCCAGCGTAAGAATCATCAGCGCGCATCATTGCAGCAAACTGAAGGTCAGACATGCCATTTACACCGGAGTCGGTAAGCATATCCATATAAATATCACGATTCTGGAGCAGGAAAGTATTGTTACCCGCAGCCTGGATTTTCTTCAAACGTTCTTCTACTGGCAGAAGCTCAAGCTTCTGGATCATTCTTACTTTGTGCATCTCGAGTGGAACTTGGTTCTCACTTTTGTAGAATTTTACAGCCATTTCTGATATTATATTTAAGTTGTTTTTATTGCCGTTTTCAAATTAGATTGAAAATCTGGTCATAAAAATACAGAGAGGAGATTGATTACATAGGATATATTTTTCGGTAATATCTACCATTTTTATAGACAGAGCAAATATCTACCATTATTATCTACCATATTTAACGATAATACCCATATTATATCTATTTTTGTACCAAAATTAAAGTATTTCTTATGCACATCAAAATAGAAAACATCGACCAGTTCAATCACTACTTCCATCAGCCGACTTATCACCCTCAAGTAAGCGTGGGTCGGCTACAGGATGCAGACCTTTCCCTTTTCGACCCCATCGATTTTGGCATGTATTGCGTAGTATTGATGGAAGTGGATTTCGGGGAATTGGTCTTGCGTGACACCTGCATGCGTTACCGGGGCGGAACCATGTTTACAATGAAACCGGGCGATGTCGTCTCGATGCACCTTGACCTGCATGTCAAGCCTCACGGGTGGATGTTGGCATTCCGTCCCGAACAGCTGAACGGCACAGGTCTGGGACGCGACTTCTATCTGTTTAATTTCTTTGACTACAAAGTAGCAGAAGCATTAGAATTATACGATACCGAGCGTAAAGCCATCATTAATTGTTTTCATAATATCAATACCGAACTACAATCACCGGACGATGACCTGACAAGCCACATGTTACGTCTTGAGATTGCCCAAATGCTTACCTTCTGCCGCCGCTTTTATGACAGGCAATTCGACACCTTTGAGATGCGATCCTCTGACCTTGCCAAACGGTTTGACAGAATGGTAGACGAATATTTCTCTAGCAATGCGGAACAGCTTCGAACGATGGGACCTCCAAGCGTAGCATGGTGTGCCGAGCAATTCCACCTTACGCCCAGTTATTTCGGAGGTTTGATAAGAAAAGAGATGAACATCACTCCACAAGCATTCCTGCAGGACAAGCTAATCGAAAAGGCGAAGTCTATGCTTGCAGACGAATCATTGACAATCAACGACATCGCAGCCGCTCTCGGCTTCACCTATCCGAACCACTTTGCCCGTTTGTTCCGGCAAAAGGTGGGTCAATCACCTACCGCTTTCCGCCGGCAGCTGTTCAGATAGCAGAGAGAAAGCATTGGTTTATATGCCCCAACTTTCCCTGTCCAAATTGCGGTAATGAATAGCCTCCGCTATATGGCAAGATTCGATTTCCTCGGAGCCTGCCAAATCCGCTATCGTGCGCGAAACTTTCAGGATACGGTCATAAGCCCTGGCAGAAAGGTTCAACTTTGTCATTGCCTTCTTCAATATTTCCAACCCTTGCGGATTAGGAATGGCATATTGGTGCAATAAGCGGCTATTCATCTGAGCATTACAATAGATTCCCGGATGAGGCTCGAAACGTTTCGCTTGGATGGCACGGGCAGCCATTACCCGCTCCCGTATTTTCGAACTCGGTTCTGCATCCGCCCTTTCCGATATTTTCTCAAAAGGCACCGGCACAATCTCTATTTGGATATCAATCCTATCCAAAAGAGGTCCGGATATTTTATTCATATATTTCTGAACCGCGCCCGGAGAACAGACACACTGCTTGGTCGGATGATTATAATATCCGCATGGACAGGGATTCATCGAAGCGACTAACATAAAGCCAGCCGGGTATTCTACCGTAAAACGAGCACGGGAAATCGTAATCAGCCTATCCTCCAATGGTTGGCGCATCACCTCAAGAACGTTCCTGTTGAACTCTGGGAGTTCGTCCAAAAAGAGGATTCCATTATGAGCAAGACTGATTTCCCCCGGTTGGGGATATGATCCACCTCCCACCATTGCCACATCAGATATCGTATGGTGAGGCGAACGGAATGGACGTTGCGTCATCAACGAGGTGTCACTTCCTATTTTCCCGGCAACCGAATGGATTTTGGTAGTTTCCAATGATTCATGCAATGTAAATGGGGGAAGAATACCGGGCAAACGCTTTGCCAACATAGACTTTCCACTTCCCGGAGGACCAATCATGATAATATTATGCCCTCCGGCAGCTGCGACTTCCAAAGCCCTTTTCACATTCTCCTGTCCCCTGACTTCCGAGAAGTCGAAATCAAATTGTTGTTGCTTGGCATAAAACTCCTCCCGGGTATTTACATACGTCTGCTCCAACTCTTTCTTACCGTCCATGAAGTCAATCACCTCTTTGATGGTACTCACTCCGTACACCTCCAAGTTGTTGACGACTGCCGCCTCCCGTGCATTTTGCTTCGGGAGGATAAACCCTTTGAATCCCTCTTCACGTGCTTTTATAGCAATAGGCAAAACTCCTTTGATCGGATTCAAAGTCCCATCCAAAGACAATTCCCCCATCAGCATATATTGCTCCAACTTATCTGCTTTTATCTGTTCTGTCCCAGCCAATATGCCAATAGCAAGAGGCAAGTCATAAGCCGACCCCTCTTTCCTGATATTGGCAGGAGCCATATTGATCACGATTCGACTACGAGGTATTTTATACTTGAATTCCTGCAAGGCGGACAAAATACGTTCATGGCTCTCCCTTACTGCCACATCCGGCAATCCAACCAAAAAGAATTGGATTCCTTTGGTACAATTCACTTCTATCGTAATAATAGTAGCAGATATGCCCTGCAAAGCCGCAGCAAATGTTTTAACTAACATAGTTAAGTATTTTAAGTAATTTAAAGGACAAACCGAAAGAGATTATTCAATCTCCCCCGATCTCATTTTGCAAATAAATCATCCAATCCATCACGCACTTCCATATTATTCTCTGTCTTCAATAAAATCTTTTTATCTTTATCTATCAAATAATAACGAGGAAGTTCACTCACATTATACAAATCCAGCAACGATGCGACTTGAGATGCCGAATCAGCCACTACGTTCCATTGGATTGTATCGTGCTTGATGGCATTCCGAATCTCTTTAGTATTATTGTCCAATGTCAGGACAATCACATTCAAACTGTCTTTTTTATGTTGATAAGCAATGGGCGCCAAATAGGACTTTTCCGTTTCATCCTGCTGAGTCCAAGAATGGGTAAAAGCCAAAAGGATATATTCATTGTCCAACTTAGACATATCTATCTCTTTCCCTAAAACATTCTTTACTTTAAATGTAGGAGCTTCAGCACCAAGATTCGTCCGTTTCGCCTTCACAGAATACTCTTCCAACGCCTTATACAAGTAATGGTCACGCAATTGTGGCGATATAACAGCCAACAACTCGTCAACATCACGAGTGTCATCAAGGTCGGTAAAGAAATATTGGATAAAAGCCAAAGAGGCGGATTCTCCCGGATTCTTTTTAATGTATGCCACAGCAATTTCTTCTAACTGATGCTCGACATTCGTTAACTTAGCAATCAAATCCGCCTCTTCGATAGGATTAGAGCGTTTGCGGTTAATTTCACGAGTCAAGTCCGTCTTTTCTTTCCATAACGAGACAGACATATCCCGCAAATCGGAAATCTTCTCGTTCATCCGGTCTCCTCCCTTGACCCGCAAAAGCGCAGGATATTTCGCATCGCCTGATATTTTCACCTTTTTACCCGCTTCCAGAAAGATGCAACGCCAAAAGGTTTTGTTCTCAAAAAACAATACAGCTGTTTGATAGTCTCCCTCTTTTTGTTCTATAGAAAAACTTCCGTCAGGTTCGCTCGTAACAGTATCGACTAAACAACCATTTTCATTTTCAAAAACAACATAAATCTCCGCTTCGCCCAAGTTCGTCAGTTTCCCTTCTATCCGATAAGGAATATTTTGCGTACATGCGAAGAAACTTAATACTACAATAAATGGTATGACATACTTTATCAATCTATTTATCATTCCGTTTCCCTTTAAAATGATTTGACGACAAAGGTAAAAAATTATATTAATATAACTTTATATTTGCGAAGATTATTTTAATAAAATCCAAGAATATCAGATTGACAAAGGCTCGCGATACACTTTTTGCTTGATTATTTCAGTAAATCGTCTAATTTCCGGATGAGATTCATTTCCCATGATCCAAAGAGGACAAGCATCCTCGTCCTTGTAGTAAGACGGTTGTACATAATCTTTAAAAATCACTTGATAACCATTACGGTTATAAAAACCTATCCGGCGGGTTGCCATTTCATCTTCTGCCGGCTCCACTTCCAAAATCCTCAGCTTGTTCAAATATTCAGCCCAATAATCCAAGACCTGTTTCCCGATTTGCCGGTTACGCATTTCCGGGAACACCGCTAAATGTTCCATGTAATAAAACTCGTTAAAATCCCAATAGATGAGCAACCCGCATAATTCGCCATCTTGATAAACGGCATTGACATACATTTCGGGAACGAGATGCATCATTCTTTTCAATTGTTCCTCTCTCCTTCGTTCTTCTGCCGGGAACGAAGCCACATAAAGCTCCATTAATCGATCAAATTCAGGAGCATTAACATCCATAATTCGCTTAATTTGTACCATGTGTTCAATATTTTGCCCAAATATAAGATATTTATTTGTATATTTACCCCGTTTTACGACCCTATAAAGAAAAGGAATCCAATCTTATGAGACCAGAAGAGATAGATGATGACATAAATAAGAATACAAATCAGCCGGAAGACGAGGACATCTCTGGACAAAGGGGTGACGAGACTGCCGACAACGTGCATTCTGAATATAAAGTACCGGATAAGAACACTGATAAAATCACGCATCATCTATCCGGCATGTACCAAAGTTGGTTTTTAGACTACGCTTCTTATGTGATATTGGAGCGTGCCGTTCCGCATATCAATGACGGATTGAAGCCTGTGCAACGGAGAATATTACATTCGATGAAACGGTTGGACGACGGGAGATACAACAAAGTCGCCAATATCGTAGGACACACCATGCAATTCCATCCGCACGGAGATGCTTCCATCGGTGATGCGTTGGTGCAGTTGGGACAAAAAGAGCTTTTGGTGGATTGCCAAGGAAACTGGGGAAATATCTTGACAGGCGACAGTGCGGCTGCTCCCCGATATATCGAAGCAAGGCTTTCCAAGTTTGCTTTAGATACCGTATTCAATCCTAAGACAACTCTATGGCAGGCTTCTTATGATGGTCGAAACCGGGAGCCGGTCACTCTTCCGGTCAAATTCCCTTTACTGTTAGCACAAGGTGTAGAAGGTATTGCGGTCGGTCTTTCATCCAAAATTTTGCCTCATAACTTCAATGAACTGTTAGATGCGTCCATTGCCTATTTGAGAGGAGAAGAATTTTCGCTTTATCCGGATTTCCAAACCGGAGGTTCAATTGATGTAAGCAAATACAATGATGGAGAAAGAGGTGGGTCTGTAAAGGTTCGTGCCAAAATAGGGAAGTTAGACAACAAGACTTTGGTCATTACAGAAATACCTTACGGCAGAACGACTTCCACCATCATTGATTCTATCCTGAAAGCGAATGACAAGGGAAAGATCAAAATCAAGAAAGTAGATGACAATACGGCTAAAGAGGTAGAGATATTGGTCCATTTGGCTCCGGGTGTCTCATCCGACAAGACTATTGATGCCTTGTATGCGTTTACCGATTGTGAAATCAGCATCTCCCCCAACTGTTGTGTCATCAAAGATGACAAACCGCACTTCTTGACAGTCAGTGATGTCTTACGCCACTCGACCGACAACACTTTGTCTCTGCTTCGGCAGGAATTGGAAATAGACAAGCAGGAACAAGAAGAAACGCTGTTCTTTGCTTCTTTGGAAAAGATATTTATTGAAGAACGTATCTATAAAGATGCGGAATTCGAGCAAGCCGCCTCCATGGATGCCGCCATCGGACACATTGATTTGCGCTTGGAACCATTCAAGCCCAAGCTAATCCGAGATGTCACCCGCGATGATATTCTGAAATTGATGGAGATTAAAATGGGGCGCATCTTGAAGTTCAATTCCACAAAATGCGACGAGCAGATTGTCCAAATACAGGCAAACATTGCACGCATCAACGACCATTTAGCCCATATTGTAGATTACACCATCCAATGGTTTGCACAACTTAAAGAGAAGTACGGAGCTAAATATCCAAGATTGACAGAAATTCGCAGTTTCGACACAATAGAGGCAAGCAAAGTCGCAGAAGCAAATGAGAAACTATACATCAACCGTTCGGAAGGATTTATCGGGACTTCGCTCAAAAAAGATGAATTCGTTTGCAACTGTTCCGATATTGACGAAGTGATTCTCTTCTATCGTTCTGGTGTTTACAAGATTGTGAAAGTATCCGATAAGATGTTTGTCGGGAAAGACATCATTTACCTAAACGTATTCAAGCGCAACGATGCCCGTATCATTTACAATGTCGTTTACCGCGATGGCAAAGGCGGTAATAATTATATCAAACGCTTTGCCATTACTGCTGTCAGCCGAGACAAAGAATATAATTTGACTAAAGGAACACCCGATTCCAGAGTACTTTATTTCAGTGTCAACCCTAACGGAGAAGCTGAAACGATAAAGGTCATCTTAAAACCCAAAGCCAGACAAAAGTTATTGGTGTTCGAGAAAGATTTCAGCGAAATTCCTATCCGTGCACGAGGGACTATCGGTTATCTACTGACAAAGGGAGATATCCACAAGATTGTCCTAAAACAAAAAGGAAGTTCTACGTTAGGAGGACGAATGGTGTGGTTTGACCATGATGTCTTGCGCCTGAATTATGACGGAAGAGGGGAAGAATTGGGTGAATTCCAAAGCGAGGACCAAATATTGGTCGTACGGAAAAATGGAGAGTTCTATACAACCAATTTCGACCTCAGCAATCACTATGAAAATGACATACTGATTATCGAGAAGTTTGTCCCCAATAAATTATGGACTGCCGTATTATATGATGCGGACCAAAAGCATCCATATTTGAAACGTTTTACTTTCGAGGCAGGAAGCTCCCATAAAAACTGTTTAGGAGAGAATCCTAAGAGTACGCTTTATCTGCTGACCGATGAATATTATCCACGCATTGAAGTTATCTTCGGCGGGCATGACGCTTTCCGGGAACCAATGGTTGTGGAGGCGGAATCGTTCGTCGTTCCTCGAAGTTACAAAGCTAAAGGGAAAAGATTGACAGTCTATCAAATTTCAGCCGTCAATGAATTGGAACCTACTCATTTCCCGGAAGTGAAAGCAAAGGAAGATGTCCCGCAAGAAGAGGCGACAGAACTTCCTACAGAGGAGGATGAAAACGAGAGCATAGAAGATTTGAAAGATGAGATTGTCGGACAAATGAAACTGTTTAAGGATTGATGATTCGCCAGATTATCATTGGACTGCTGTTATGCTTCCTCATGCAACTAACGAGTAAAGCACAAGAGGAAGAGATTCCGTATGCAGTCACGGCTGCCACTTCCATAGGATTAGGGAGATACAATATCATGGATACTTACTTGACTCCCGGCAGCAAGATTCCTTTTAAAGGAGGTGGAATACGTATTCTGGATGAACGAATGAAGCTGACCCGATTAGCAGACTCCCGTGTCTCCAGGCAACAATTGTTCGATGTTGATTTATCCCTTACAGATAACGGAGCCGGCACCACCAACACATTAAACGGCTTCATCGATTACTCATTGGGTTATCACTACCGTTTCGAACCCATCAATAACCTTACATTGTTGGCAGGAGCCTCGGCTCGCCTAATGGCAGGATTTATCTATTCCACCAAAGCGAGCAACAATCCGGCTTCCGTCAAAGCAGATTTCGACTTGAATGTCTCAGCAATGGTTCTCTATCATCTATCCATCCGCAATTATCCTATGACTTTGCGCTATCAGGTAGAAACGCCTTTTATAGGAATGCTTTTTTCTCCCCATTTCGGGCAATCCTATTACGAGATATTCGACCAAGGGAATTCTTCAGGAATCGTTCCATTTACCTCTTTCCATAACAAGCAGGCAATGAGGAACTATTTGTCTGTCGATTTCCCTGTTGGGAAAATGATGGTTCGGACTGGATACTTGAACAGTCTCTATTACCTAAACGTAAACGGCATACAGAGTCATATCATCTCTCACTCTTTTACGGTTGGAATCGTAAAAGAATTTGTCGTGTTCGGAGGTAAACGTATAAAACAACAGTCTAAATATAAAAGTGCATATTATTAAGGTATGATAAAGTGGCTTTGGATAGTGATTTTAGGTTTGTCTTTGCTGTTTTCCTGCCAAGACACAGATGAATATACCGTCCATCCTAAGGAAAATTTCGAGGCTCTATGGAAAATATTGGACGAAAATTACTGCTTCTTCGATTACAAAGAGGTGGATTGGGATGAAGTGCATGACCGTTATGCCGTACAGATAAAAGACACCATGAATCAGTTTGCATTGTTTGATTTGATGGCAGACATGCTCCGTGAACTAAAGGATGGGCACACCAATCTTTATTCCAGCTTCAACGTTGCCCGCTATTGGGACTGGTATAAAGATTATCCACCTAATTTCTACGAAGAACTGAACGATGCTTATTTGGGAAAAGATTATAAAATAGCCGGAGGATTGAAATACCTAAGAATGGCAGATGACCAAATCGGTTATGTCCGTTATTCCAGCTTCTCCAACGCTTTGGGTGAAAGCAATTTGGACTATATGTTTTACCATTTCAAGGAGTGTAAGGCTTTAATCATCGACATCCGGAACAATGGAGGAGGTTCTTTGGCTTATTCCGAACGTTTCGCCTCCCGGTTCATCAAGGAAAAGACGCACGTTGGTTACATCGTGCATAAAACAGGGAAAGGGCATAACGACTTTTCCAAACCTTATCCTACAGTTTTGGAGCCATCCAAACGAATCTGTTGGTTTCGTCCGGTAGTTGTTTTGACCAACCGCCATTGTTACAGTGCAGCCAACGACTTTGTCATGAAAATGAGGATGTTCCCTCAAGTCACCATCATGGGGGACAAAACCGGAGGAGGCAGCGGGTTCCCGTTTACTTCAGAACTGCCGAATGGTTGGACCGTCCGATTCTCAGCTTGCCCGATGTTGGACAATGAGAAACAACTAACAGAATTTGGTATCGAACCGGATATTTCCGTTTCCATTATCGATAGCGATTTGCTGGGCGGAAAAGACACGATTTTAGAAGAGGCCATTCTCTATCTTCTTAAGATGACAGAGAAATAAGAAAACAACGTTCAAACGGCTATTTCCTGTCTTCGTCATTTCGCCACTCAAAAATTCTCATATCTTTAGGCTATTTCATTGTACCAAAAGCCTGCAAACTCTTATTTCCCGTACCTGTTCGTTGTCGGGACTTAAACAGAATGATAACGTATTCTCCTGTTTTTGAGTGTGTCTTTTTGTAAATAAGGTTGACTCTTAGCAGCATCAACAAATGAAAGAAAAGC
>OIXQ01000596.1_pt1 | contig 15842 bp, 16 predicted proteins | sample 1587791 | NCBI WGS metagenome assembly OIXQ01 (sample SAMN03283273) | human gut metagenome | biome: human-associated habitat; material: feces | host: Homo sapiens | place: Peru | collected 2012
AGAGGATGGAAACCGCGCGCAGCACCGCCTTTTCCACCTCGGCAGCCGGCACTTGCTTGAACTCGAACACCGTGCTGCGGCTGAGCACCGCGTTGTAGACATAGAAATACGGGTTTTCCGTCGTGGAGGCGATGACCGTGATGCGGCCGTCCTCCATGAACTCCAGCAGCGACTGCTGCTGCTTTTTGTTGAAATACTGGATCTCATCAAGATACAGCAGCACGCCGCCGGGCGTGAGCATGGTGTCGAGCTCCGCGATGATATTGCGGATGTCCGAAATGCTCGCAGTCGTTGCGTTCAGGCGGCGCAGGGTGCGGTTCGTGCTGGCGGCGATGATGCTCGCGACGGTGGTCTTTCCGGTGCCGGACGGGCCGTAAAACACCATATTGGGGATCTCGCCGGACGCAACGATGCGGCGGAGCATCCCATTGGGACCAAGTATATGTTTTTGCCCGACCACATCGTCGAGCGTAGTCGGCCGGATATCATCGGCCAATGGTCTGTACATAGTGCGCCTCCTGTGTTGCGATGGCGATATTATAGCGCATTTTACCCGCCTTGGCAACTCGCCGCACTTGGCAGGCGGCGTAAAATGTGCTACACTGCCGGAGAGGTGAAGAAAATGCGCACACCCGAACAGGTTCGGGAGATCCTCCGCGCGCTGGCCCAGGCCTACCCTGCGGAATGCTCCCTGAAATATGAGAAAGACTACGAGCTGCTCTTCGCCGTACGGCTGGCAGCACAGTGCACGGACGAACGCGTCAATCAGATCACGCCCGCGCTGTTTGCGCGCTTTCCGACGCTCGAGGCGTTTGCCGCCGCAGAGCCGGAGGACGTCGAGCCCTATGTGCGCTCGTGCGGGTTTTTCCGCGCAAAAGCGCGGGACATCGTGCTGTGCGCGCGCAAGCTCGTCGCAGAATACGGCGGCCGCGTGCCGGACACGATGGAGGCGCTCACTTCCCTGCCCGGCGTCGGGCGCAAGACGGCGAACCTCATCCTCGGCGATGTGTACCACAAGCCCGCCGTGGTCGTGGACACGCACTGCATCCGGCTCTCAAACCGGATGGGGCTCGTCGACGGACTCAAAGACCCCGTCAAGATCGAAACCGCGCTGCGCAAGATCCTGCCGCCGGAGGAATCGTCCGACTTTTGCCACCGGCTCGTCCTGCACGGCCGCGCCGTGTGCACCGCGCGCAAGCCGCTATGCAGCACGTGCTGCGTGCGCCACGTATGTCAAACCGCAGAGGAGATGGAGCTATGAGACCGATCGCACACATCCACAGTGATTTTTCCACCAAATTCGGCATCCCACGTCAGAGCGGTATCGTCGAAAGCCTGCAGGCCGAGATCGTCTTTGAGCCGGAATTTCGCAGCCGCGAGGCTGTACGGGGGCTGGATGGCTACTCGCACATCTGGCTGATCTGGGAGTTTTCCGAAAATGTGGATGCCCCGTGGTCGCCGACCGTGCGCCCGCCGCGGCTGGGCGGCAATGTGCGCATGGGCGTGTTCGCCACGCGCTCCCCGTTCCGGCCGAACCCCATCGGCCTGTCGTGCGTGCGGCTCGAGCGCGTCGATCTCACTGACCCGCGCGGACCGGTGCTCCACGTCGCAGGGGCAGACCTCATGGACGGAACGCCGATCTTTGACATCAAACCCTATGTTGCCTATGCCGACTGCCATCCAGAGGCGGCCGAAGGCTTCACCGGGCAAGTGGAGATGCAGGAGCTGACCGTGACGATCCCGCCGGAGCAGCTCTCCCGCTTCCCTGCTGAGAAGCGCGACGCGCTCATCGGCGTGCTCACACAAGATCCGCGTCCACGGTATCAAACAGACGCCAACCGCGTCTACGGGCTGGAATTCGGCGGCTATGAAATTAAATTCCGCGTCGACAGCCAGACGCTGATCGTCACGGACATCGCAAAAAAAGACTCGTGATCTTCACGAGTCTTTTTCGTATTTGAGCTGATACAGGTCGGTTCGCCGCGCGCACAAAACCGGGATCTGCGCCCGAACAGCATCCGTCTGCGCAAGATCAATGTCGCAGATCAGCAGCTCCGGCGCTGCACCGGCCTGCGCCTGCACACGCCCCCAAGGGTCACACATGAGCGAGTGGGCATAGGAGACATAGCCCGCCGTCTCGTCCCGTGCCGGGGCGCAGCCCGCGACAAAGCACTGGTTATCGAGCGCCCGCGCGCGAAACAGCAGCTCCCAGTGCGCCGGGCCGGTCGTCATATTGAACGCCGCCGGCACCACAATCAGCTGAGCGCCCTCGAGTGCCAAAATGCGAAAGAGCTCAGCAAAGCGCACATCAAAGCAGATGGCGACGCCAACCTTGCCGAATGGCGTGTCAAAGAGCGTATAGTGCTGTCCGGGCGAGAGCGTGTCGGACTCGAAAAACCGCTGACCGCCCGCCACGTCAATGTCAAACAGATGCACCTTGCGGTGCTTTGCCTGCTGCGTCCCGTTCGGGTCAAAGACATAGCAGGTGTTATAGATCGCGTCCCCGTCACGCTCCGGCACAGAGCCCGCCACGAGCCAGACGCAGCATTCTCGCGCAGTGTCGCGCAGCAGACGCCACGTCCGGCCGCCCTGCGGCTCGGCATAGTCTGTGAACGCCGCATTGTCATATGGGCAGCACCACATCTCCGGCAACACGACCAGATCGCAGCCGGCAGCGGCGGCATCGCGCACATAGCGGCGCATGGCCGCGTGATTCTCCTGCTGCGATGCCGTGACCGGCATCTGGCATAGACCAAGCTTCATGGTATCCCCCACTCTCATACTGTTATGTGACCAGCATAGCGAAAAACAGCGGCGCTGTCAAACATTTCTGCCCGCGCGCACGTCACTGCCGCAGTGCGGACAATATGTTTTCTTTCCGGAAAAGAACATCATACCGAGATAACGGCGGCAAAACGGACAGCGCTGCGTATACAGGGCAATGATCGCACCGGCTATGACGCACCCAAGCGCTGCATATACCAGCGTCCAGACGCCATAGCAGCAGCTGCTGCCGTATAAACCAAAACCAAACAAAACCAGCATCGTCGAAACACTGTCCCAAAATCGCATCCGCTTCATACCGCAGCCTCCCCGATGTTTGGGAACAGCATAGCACATCCCGGTCAAGACCGACACCAAAACCGTGTAAAAAGCGGGTGAAATGCAGCCGCATTTCACCACTGCGTAGGATTCGCCCAGAGAGAAAAAAGGATGGAGAGATACTAAAATCTCTCCATCACGATCGCTGATAAAGCTGATAAAACAGAAACGGGTGCTTACTCTTCCCAGTTGTGCCACACGTTCTGGACGTCATCATTGTCCTCGAACATATCGAGCATCTTCTGGAGGTTTTTGATATCACCCTCGTCGGTGAGCTTGATGGTGTTCTGCGGCACCATCTCTGCCTGCGCGCTCAGCAGCTCATAGCCGTCATTCGTGAGCGCCTCAGCCACCGAAGCCACATCATCGGGATCAGTGTAGACCGTGTAGACGCCTTCGTCGGGCGCAAAGTCTGCTGCACCGGCTTCGAGCGCATCCTCCATGACCTTGTCTTCCTCGAGCTCCTGATCTTCATCATTGATGACAATGACGCCCTTTTTGTCAAACGACCACGACACGCAGCCGGTCGCGCCCATGTTTCCGCCGTACTTATCAAAGTAGTGGCGCACCTCGGAGGCGGTGCGGTTGCGGTTGTCGGTCATCGTTTCGACGATGATGGCGACACCAGACGGGCCATAGCCTTCGTAGGTAATGGACTCGTAGTTATCCGTGTTACCGGAGCCGAGCGCCTTATCGATCGTACGCTTAATGTTGTCGTTCGGCATGTTGGCGGCCTTCGCCTTTGCAATGACAGCTGCGAGGCGGGAATTGTTATTGGGGTCGCCGCTGCCGCCCTCTTTGACGGCCACGATCATCTCGCGGGCGATCTTCGTGAACGCCTGCGCACGCTTGGCATCCTGCGCGCCTTTGGTTTTCTGTATGTTATGCCACTTGGAATGTCCGGACATAGTTACAACTCCTCTTGCTAAAATGCTTTGAACATTTTAACACAATCCGCGCCGCGTGGCAAGGAAAATCCGCATTTTTGCGCGAAAACTACGCCTCCGTCTTGGGGATGAGGAGATATTGCGGCAGTTCGACCGGTACGTCGTCATCCAAGAGGCCGTTCGTCTCGCAGATGCAGCGCTCACTGGAGCAATAACGCTTCGAAAGCTGCCACAGGTCTTCCCCATTCCAACGAACGATCGTCAGCGACGGCACGGCTGCATACGGGCATACGCGTTCCTGCACCGTCACGCCGGTGACCTGCCGGAACTCAGACGGACAAAACCGCGCCACACCGACCGTGACCGCTGCACGCAACTGAAAACCGTCTGCCGTTGCGGTAACCGTCGGCGTTTCCGGAAGCGCATACAGCAGCTCTCCCCGCGCGCCGCCGGTCTCAAACTGCAGGTGCAACCGTTTCTCCAAGCAGGACACGTGCTGCTCGGCGTCCGTCACGAGCAAACGCACTAGCACATCGCAGCCATCGGACGCAGCGCCGCAGAGCTCAGCTCGCTGCGCGCGCACCGTCAGCGCGGCGGCATCGCACGCGATCACGCCCTCAGCAGCAAGATGCAGCGGCTCTGCCTGCTGCACCGTTCCGGCCGGGATCGTCTCCCATTCGAGCTGCAGCTGCGCGGTATTGCAATAGGCGTCCGTCACGCACTCAGCTGTAAGCTCACCAAAGCATACCGTCTGCGCGACCAGATGGTATTCCGCCTCCAGCGTCGCACCGTCGGCCGCGGTGCTCACATTCAGATAAGCCGCTGTCAGGCTGACACTTGCCTGCGCCATGCAGGGCTCGGCGTCCGCCGGACAGTCGAGCAGCTGTGAAAACGGCGTCTCGAACGTCTCAACGACCGGGCAGGATTGCCCCTGCTGCAAATAGCTGACCGACGTGCGCACGCGCCCCTGCACAACTGCACGCCCGTCGGCGATGTGCACCTCGTCGAGCAGCACGGCCTCCGCATGGCACAGCAGGCGGTCAGTTTCCGGCTGTCCGGCGGCAAAACGGTGCATTTGCGTTGCGGTGAACGTCTGTTCCTCCACAGCCACCGGCACGTGCACGCACAACGGTTCGGAATGTGTGAATACGGCACCGCTGTCACTCTCGATGCGCTCCGTGAGCGCGAGCTCCGTCTCCCGGTAGGCGCGCAGGCACAGACTCAGCCGCGCCGTCACACGTACCTTGCGGGAATTGACCGCGCGTGCATCCAGAGCAGCGAGCGTGCAGCGCAGCCACGGGCGCACGTCCTCTGCGAGCGTCTCACCGCTCATATGCACCTTGACCGGCAGCTCCACGGGGAAGCTGCGCAGCGCGCCGTTTTCCTCGGCATAGACGACATCCGCCGCAATGCAGCCCTCGATCTGTGCGCTCTTGTCCGAAAACGCGAGATTCCAAAGGCAGAACGTCCCCTCCGTGACCACGAGTGCGCTGAGATCGCCGAGCGCGTCTGGCACGACGGCGTCCACGCTGCACGTCTCCTCCTCGGTGCGGTCAAAGACCCGCGTATACATTCTGTGCTCCTGCTTGCCCAGTTGTAGTTCCATAAAGATGTGCTCCTTATCGTTTTTTGTACATCCTTATGCCACGCACACGGCGGTTATTCCGCCATCAGCACCGCAGCAGCCACACACCGGCCGCAATGAGCGCACCGCCGAGCGCAAACCACCAGAATCCCGCCGGCAGCACGAGCGCCAGAATGATGAGCACCCCGGTGACCATGCACGCAACGCCGATCCAGAAGCAGATCCCCCGTCGTCGAAACATAAAGCACCGCCCTCCGCTTGCAGGTTATCCCTACAGGATATGCGGAGGACGGTACATTTGTGCGTTATTTTTTCTTTTCCCAATCACAGACCTGTGCAGAGAGCGCATACAGGCGCGCATAGCTCTCGTGGCGCTCGGGCGCGATCTCGCCCGCCTCCACGGCGGCGAGCACTGCACAGCCTGGCTCTTTCAGGTGCGCGCAGTCACGAAAGCGGCACTTTCCGATATATGGACGGAATTCCCGGAATGCATACTGCAGATTCTCGCACGAGATGGGGTCGACCATATCCACCTCAAAGGACGCGAAGCCCGGCGTGTCGGCAACAAACGTATCCTCGCCGAGCGCATAGAGCTCGACATGGCGCGTCGTATGCTTGCCGCGGCCGAGCCGCTCGCTGACGGCGCCGGTCGCGATGCCGAACGACGCGTCGAGCGCATTGAGCAGGCTCGATTTGCCGACGCCGGAGTTGCCGGTGAAGGCACTGGTTTTCCCGCGCAGCGCATCGCGCAGCGCATCCAAGCCGAGGCCGGTCGCAGCGCTCGTGCGCAGAACGTGAAAACCGATGGAGCGGTAGATGTCATAGAGATGCTCCGCCGGGTCAAGGTCGCACTTATTGAGGCAGACGACCGGCTCGCAGCCCGCGTTTTCCGCGATGGCGACCACGCGGTCGATCAGGAACGGATCGGTGATCGGATTGACGTTCGCGCCGATCATGATGAGCTGGTCGATATTTGCCACCGCCGGGCGGATGAACGCGTTGCGCCGCTGCTCCACCGCTTCAATGCGCCCCTTTCCGTGCGCATCGAAGCTCAGCTGCACCCGGTCGCCGACCAGCGGGCTGCACCCATCATATCGGAAGCGGCCGCGCGCCTTGCACTCCACGATCTGATCGCCGGCGGCCACATAGTAAAAGCCGCTGAGCGCCTTGATGATGACACCCTGCACCATAAGCAATGTGCTCCTTTGTCTGTTACGGTTTTTCCGGCCCGTCGGAGACCCAGATGTAGACCTTGCTGTACTCCGTGAGCTTTGTGTTGGCCGGTGCGCTCTGTTTAAAGACCGTGCCCTGCTTTGCGTCATTCGCCTCTTTGTACGTGCCGCCGTAGCAGAGGCCGCTGCTCTCGATGCGTGCGATCGCGGCTGACTCCGTGAGCGTAGACAGGTCGGGCACTGTGACCTCCCGCAGCGTCGGTCCGCCGCTGACGATGAGCTTCACGCTCGTGCCGACAGCCACCTTTTCGCCCGGCGCGGGCTCTGAGCGGATGACATACTTCGCCGTCACATCCTTGGAGGCCTGAAACTCCGTCGTGACGGTAAAGCCGGCTTTTTCGAGCATCTCCGTCGCCGCCTCATAGTCCTCATTAACCACATAGGGAACTTCCGCCATGACGACACCGGTGCTGACGGTAAGCTGCACACTGATGCCCTCCGGCACGCGCATGCGGCTCTTTCCGGCTTCCGGGTCCTGGGCAATGATGACGCCGTCCGGCACCTCGGGGTCAACGGTATACACGACGGTAAAGCGATAGTCGGAATACTGCTTATCGTTGACGACTGCCTCGTAGGATTTCCCGGTGAAATTCGGCACATCCACGCGCTCCGCCGTACGGAACAGATCCTCGAGCCAGAAGTTCCACAGGAACACAAACAGCAAGACGGCAAACACACCGACCGAGAAAATGCCCGTGAAATAGCTCACGCGCTTGGCGCGCTTGCGCCGCCGCTGATACTCTTCTTCCGTGAGGTCATGCCCCACGCCGAAGAAGGACTCTTTTTTCTCCGCGTTCTCCTTGCGCCGCTCGGCGAGCGGACGCTGCTGATTGAGGTGCTTTTTGCAGGCGTTGAGCGCTTTTAGCAGCTCCCCCGCCGACTGATAGCGCTTGCGCAGGTCGGGCTCCATCGCCTTGAGCGTGATGCGTTCAAGCTCCTCTGGGATGTCACTGTTCCACTCCCGCGGCGGCTTGGCGCTGCCGGCGATGTGCTTGAGTGCGATCTCCTCCGGGGTGTCGGCGTCATACGGCAGGTGGCCGGTCGTCATCTCATAGAGCACGACGCCGAGCGAATACAGGTCGCTGCGCGCGTCGGCATTGAGCCCCTTCGCCTGCTCGGGCGCAATATAGTGCACCGAGCCGATAGCCTGTCCGCTGCGCTCCTCGCGGATATTTTCCAGCGCGGCGATACCGAAATCCGCCACCTTGACCATGTCGTCATTCGTAATCATGATGTTCTGCGGCTTGATGTCGCGGTGAACGATGCCGTGCGCATGCGCGTGCTGGAGCGCTTTTGCGATCTGCGTGGCATAGCTCAGCGCCTCCTGCGCGCTGAACACGCCGCGCTCCGCGAGGCGCTGCTTGAGCGTCACGCCCTCGATGAGCTCCATGACGATATACTCCGTGTCGCCGCTGTGCCCCACATCATACACCGAGACGATGTTCGGCTGCGAGAGCATGGCGACGGCGTGTGCCTCCGCCTGAAAGCGGTTTTTCAGCTCGGCATCCTCCGCCATCTCATCACGCAGGATCTTGACGGCAACATAGCGGTGCAGCTTATGGCACATGGCCTTATAAACGACCGACATGCCGCCGCTGCCGATGACCTCCAGGATCTCGTAGCGATCGTCCAGCATCTGGCCGATATAACGATTCATTGATTGTTCCATAGTGTTCCCCCGTTGCCGCGCTTAGCGGAAAAGAACCAGCGCGGTCACATTGTCGCGCGCACCGCGCGAGAGCGCCGCCGCGATCAGGCGGCAGCAGATCTGCTTTGCATCTCTGGAACTGCGGCAGAAATCATGCAGCTGCACATCCGTGAGCGTGTTGGACAGTCCGTCCGTGCACAGCAGCAGCCGCGCGCCCAGCGGAAACGGCATGCTGCGGCAGTCAGGCTCGACCTTGGCCCCGACGCCGACAGCGCGCGTGATCACATTGCGGCGCGGGTGGCGATGTGCCTGCTCCGGCAGCACCTGCCCGCTCGCGATCAGCTCCTGCACAAGCGAGTGATCCGTCGTGATCTGCTGCATCCGGCGCAGGCCGACCAGATACGCGCGGCTGTCACCGACGTGCAGCACCGTGAGCCGTCCGTGCCGCACGCAGGCGGCGACGATCGTCGTACCCATGCCGCGCAGCTCGGGATCGGCACAGGCACGGCCGTAGACCGCCTGATTGGCAGCGTCGCAGGCTGCGCGCATCGCAGGCTCGACCGCGCTGCCCGCCATCATCTCCCGGCGAAACTGCGCCAGAAAGGTCGACGCGGCAAGCTCGCTCGCAAGCTTCCCGCCAGCAGCGCCGCCCATACCGTCGCAGACGACGCCGACAACGCAGCCCTTGCGCCGGATGCGTGCACCGGCAGCACGGTCCTGATTCTCCTTGCGGACAGCACCTCTGTCCGACTTTGCAAAGCATTGCATGGGCTCTCCCCTTTCAGGCGCGGTGATCCGCGACCTTCTTGCGCAGCTGGCCGCAGGACGCGTCCACATCACTGCCGAGCTTGCGGCGCACGGTCACGTTCACGCCGGCCTGCTCCAAAATGCGTATGAATGCCTTGAGATGCTCCGGCGTGGACGGCCGGAACGCACGCTCCTCCACATGGTTGAGCGGGATGAGGTTCACATGCGCGCAGACGCGCCGCGCGTGCTTTGCCAGCAGCCGCGCGTGCTCGGGCGTGTCGTTCACGCCGTCGATCATCGCATATTCGAAGGAAATGCGCCGCCCGGTCGCCTGATAATATCTGGCGCAGGCATCGATGAGTGCCTGAACGCCGCGGCCGCGGTTGGCCGGCATGATCTTCGAGCGGGTCTCGTCATCCGGAGCGTGAAGCGAGACCGAGAGCGTGAGCTGCAGGTCGCGCGCCGCCAGATCATCGAAGCGCTCGATGAGCCCGCACGTGGACAGCGAGATGTGCCGCATACCGATATTCTCTCCATCGGGGTGATTCACCAGCTCGAGAAAGCGCATCACGTTATCGAAGTTATCAAGCGGCTCGCCGATGCCCATGAGGACGATGTTTGAGATCTTGCAGCCAGATTCTCGCTCGGAGTAAAGCACCTCGTCGAGCATCTCCGAGGGCTCAAGGCTGCGGATCAGACCGCCGATCGTGGACGCGCAGAACGCGCACCCCTGCCGGCAGCCGACCTGCGAGGAAATGCAGATGGTGTTGCCGTGCTTATAGTGCATGACGACCGTCTCGACGGCGTTGCCGTCATCGAGCTGCCAGAGGTACTTGATCGTGCCGTCCATGGCGGACACCTGCTTGCGCAGCATCTCAAGCCTGGAGATGTAAAACTGCTCCGCGAGCGCTGCGCGCAGATCCTTGGACAGGTTCGTCATCTCGTCAAACGACGACGCGCCGCGCGCAAGCCACTGGAAGATCTGCTTGGCACGGTATTTCGGCTGCCCCATCTCGGCGAGCGCCGCCGCGATCTCTTCGGGGAGCATGGCTTTGATGTCTCTCATTCGTGTCTCCTCAGCTTACAGACAAAAAATCCGTCCGTTTCATGTTCCTGCGGCCAGAAGGTAAACATTCCGCCCGCCGCATCCGCCGCCGGGAGCGGCAGCGAAAACGCCTCCGGTGCAAACTCCGGATGCGTGCGCAGAAAATCCTGCACCACATCCTCATTCTCGCGCGCAAGCACCGTGCACGTAGAATACACCAGCACACCGCCGGGACGCACGCACGGTGCGAGTCCCTCCAGAATGTCGCGCTGGATTGCCGGCAGCTGCGAGAGCGCCGCCGGGTCTTTGAAGCGGATCTCCGGCTTCTTGCGGATAACGCCCAGTCCCGAGCACGGCACGTCCGCCAGCACGACGTCCATCGTGCCGACCAGATCGGCATCCGGACGGCGGGCATCCATCGTGCGCGTCGAGATGCACGACAGTCCCAGCCGATCGGCACCGGCGCGGATCCGCTTCCATTTATTTTCGTGTATATCGCAGGAAATCATACATCCCTGATCGCGCATCTGCACCGCAGCAGCAAAACTTTTGCCGCCCGGTGCGGCGCAGGCATCAAGCACACGCATCCCCGGACGAACACCGGCGGCAAGCGCTGCGCAGTGCGCGGCCGCGTCCTGCACATAAAACCAGCCGTCGGCAAAGGCGCGTGCAGCCGCAAGGTTTCCGCCGCGGCAGAGCAATGCGTCCGGCAGCCACGGGTGCAGCTGCGTCTCGATGCCATCGGCGCGCAGAGACGCAGCCAGCGCATCGGTTGTCGTTTTCAGGGTGTTCACCTGCAGACAGGCAGGCGCGTCGGCGTTGTTGGCCAAAAGCATGCGCTCGGCAAAGTCATAGCCGTGCGCGTCGATGAGCATCTGCGCCAGCCACTGCGGATGGCTGGTGCGCACGGAGAGATAGGACGCCGTACCCGCCCCCGGGATCTCCGGCAGCGCGTCACGGTGCTCCGCCACGCGGCGCAAGACCGCATTGACCAGCCCTGCTGCCCGCGCACAGCCGCCCTTGCGGCAGAGCGCGACCGCCTCGTTCACCGCCGCGCGCGGCGGCACTTTATCGAGCAATACGATCTGATACGCCGACAGCCGCAGCAGGTCAAGCACCTTCGGCTCCAGCTTTTGCAGCGGCGTCGTGCAGTATGCCGCAAGGTAATGATCCAGCAGTGTCAGATTTTGCAGTGTCCCGTAGCAGATGCGCGCTGCGAGTGCAGCGTCACGCGGCGCAAGCTGCGCATTCTGCAGCACGATGTTGAGCGCAGCATCCGACCATGCGCCGTTTTTGCGCCAGCGCTGCAGCGCGGTCCATGCCGCTTCCCGTGCAGTCATAGCCATGCTCAGCCCTCAACGGGCAGCGTGTGCCCAAGCAGATAGTCGGCTGCGGACATGCGCTTTTTGCCCGGCGCCTGCAGCTGCGTGATGCGCACCGTCTGCCCATCGGCACAGGCGACGGTGACACCGTCCTTACCGGCTGCCACGATCGTTCCGGGGGCTTTATGTGTCGTGCGGTCAGAATAATCGGCGGCGTGGATCTTAAACGTCTGCCCGCCAAGCTCCGCCGTTGCGACCGGCCACGGCTCGAGGCCGCAGATATGCTTGATGATCGTGCGCGGGCTCTGATCCCAGTCAATGGGCGAATCGTCGCGTGTGAGCGGACGGGTATACGTCGCCGTGCTGTGATCCTGCGGCGTGCGCGGGGCAGCGCCCGCGTCAACATCCCGCAGCGTACGCACGAGCAGATCCGCACCCATGACGGCCAGCCGGTCAAAGAGTTCACCGGCGGTCTCGAATTCACCGACCGGCGTCTGCTCGGTGTAGATCACATCACCGGTGTCCATCTCGCGGTCGAGGTACATCGTCGACACGCCGGTCACCGCATCGCCGTTGAGCACCGCCCACTGAATGGGCGCTGCGCCGCGATACTTCGGCAGCAGCGAGCCATGCACATTGATTGCACCGAGGGGCGCGGCGGCAAGCAGCTCGTCCGGCAGGATGCGGCCGTAGGCCACGACGACGAGAATGTCCGGCCGCAGGCTTTGCAGCGCTGCCAGCGCCGTGCCGTCACGCATCTTTTCCGGCTGAAAGACCGGCAGGCCGTTTGCCAGCGCAATCTCCTTGACCGGGCTCGGCTGGAGCTTCATGCCGCGGTTTTTGGGCTTGTCCGGCTGTGTGAACACACCGACCACGTCAAAATGGGCATCCAGCAGGCGCTGCAGGGACACAGCCGCAAAATCCGGCGTGCCCATGAATACGATGCGCATGCGCCTCACCTCTTCGTCTGCTGCTCCAGCTCCTCGGGAGCGAGCATCCGCGTGGCCTTGTCGATGAACAGAATACCGTCAAGGTGATCGAGCTCATGGCAGAATGCACGCGCCGTCAGACCGTGCCCCTCGACCTCAAACCATTCGCCGTGGCGATCCTGCGCGCGCACCTTCACATAGTCCGGGCGCGCAACGATGCCGTACTCATCCGGCACGCTCAGGCAGCCCTCTGCGCCGACCTGCTCGCCGGCCGTTTCGACGATGACGGGGTTGATGAGCTCGATCATATACTCGTCCTTTTCATCAGGGACGTTCGTTTCCAGCACAATGACGGCGCGGCGCAGCACGCCGACCTGCGGCGCGGCGAGGCCGACGCCGTTGGACTCCGCCAACGTCTGGCGCATATCGTCGAGCAGCGTGTGCAGACGGGGATTGAAATCTTTGACCTCGTGGCAGTGCTTGCGCAGCTGGGGGTCGCCGTTTTTCAGGATCATTCTTGTAGCCATTGTATACCTCTCCTTAGTCCAGCGGGTTGTCATCGGCAAAGACGGTGACATCGCGGAATGATTTTTCAGTGTTGCAGTACATGACGATATTCGCCGCCGCACGGCGCACCTCCCTGCTCTGACTGCAGTAGAGCGTGACGCGGTAGCGGTAGCGGTTATTCATACGCACGACCGGCAGCGGCGCCGGGCCAAGCACTTCCGCGCGCTCACCAATGGTCTGCCGGAAGTAATCGCGGATATAGGCGCAGCAGCGCACGACCGCATTCTCCTGCGCGCCGGAGACCGTGACGGCCAGCACCTCGCTGAACGGCGGCGTGCCGTTGAGCTGCCGCAGCGCGATCTCCGAGCGGTAAAACGCATCGTAATCCTGCCGTGCGGCCTGACGGATGGTCTCGTTTGCGGGTGTGAATGTCTGGATCACGGCGCGGCCGGGCGCGTCGCCGCGTCCGCTGCGGCCGACAACCTGCGTGATGAGCGAAAATGTGCGCTCATTGGCGCGGTAGTCGCCGACATACAGGCTCTGGTCGGCATTGAGCACGCCGACGAGCGTGACATTTTCGAAATTCAGCCCCTTCGTGATCATCTGCGTGCCGATCATGATGGGGATACGCTCTCGCACGAACCGCTGCAGCAGCGCCTCGTGCGTGCCGGCCATGGCGATGGCATCGGCATCCATGCGCAGCGTTTCCACGCCGGGAAAAAGAGCGTGCACGTCCGCCTCGATGCGCTCCGTCCCGTCGCCGAGAAAGCGCAGCTCCCCGCCGCAGACCGGGCACCGGTCGTCGACGCGCTGCCGGTAACCGCAGTGGTGGCAGACGAGCATCTGATTGCCCTGATGGTACGTCAGACTGACGCTGCAGTTCGGACACGAATACGTCGCGCCGCATTCAGCACAGGTGACGAGCTTACTCGCACCGCGCCGGTTAAGAAACAGAATGCTCTGTTCACCGCGGCGGAGGTTTTCCTCCAACTCGGCATAGAGCACGGAGCTGATCGAGCCGGAATTCCCGTTTCGCAGCTCCTGCTTCATGTCGGCAATGATGACATCGGGGAGCTTGCGCGCATTGAAGCGATCCGGCAGCGTGAAATAGTGATAGCGGCCGGTCTCGGCGTAATAGCGGCTGACAACGTCCGGCGTCGCCGAGCCGAGCAGCAGCAGCGCGCGATGCTGCGCACAGCGAAATTTTGCCACGTCGCGCGCGTGGTAGCGTGGCGTACTCTCGGATTTGTAGGTGTCCTCCTGCTCCTCGTCGATAATGAGCAGGCCTAGGTTCTCCATGGGTGCAAAGACGGCGCTGCGCGTGCCGACGACGACGCGCGCAAGGCCGGCGCGGATGCGCTTCCACTCATCATAACGCTCCGAGAGCGGAAGGCCGCTGTGCAAAACGGCCACAGCATCACCAAAGTACGCAGAAAACGCCTCGATCATCTGCGGCGTCAGCGAGATCTCGGGCACGAGCAGGATCGCCCCCTGCCCTGCCGCGAGCGCCTGCTCGATCAGGTGCAGGTACACGAGCGTCTTGCCGCTGCCGGTCACGCCGAACAGCAGCGCTGCCTGTGCATCCGGCGAGCGCAGCAGCGCCTGCAGACCGGAAAACACCTCTGCCTGCGCCGCCGTGAGCGCAGGGATGGGCTTAGGCTGCCCGGTGTAATGCGTCGGGCGGCGGAAATAGGGCTCCGTATCGATGCGAACAAGCTCCTGCCGCACGAGCGTCTTCATAGATGACTTCGGTGCACCGGTAAACTGACACACCTCGTCGGCCGAGGCGCGGCCGATCGTACACAGCAGCTCCAGGATCGCGACCTGATGCGGCGCGCGTCTGCGGCGGCGAATCTCCTCCTGCGCCTCCTCAAGCGAGACGGCAAGGCTCGCATACTCGAGCTGCTTGTCGCGCACGACGCGCTTTTCCGCGCCCTCGACGGTCAGGAGCTTTTGCTCCACGAGCCAGTGCAGCGCATTCGCCGGATCATTGTCGCCAAACGCCGTCTGCAGCGTCTCCAGTGGGCAGCGCCCGCCGTGCGCGAGCACGGTCTCCAGCGCCAGCCGCCGCTGCTTGGAGCGGCCGCAAAGCGTGAGTGCCGCATCGGTATCCAGCTCCGGCGCAGCGCAGTAGACCGTGCTGACCCGATACCAGACACCGGCCGGCAGGATCGCGTGCAGCGCATCGTAGATGGTGCAGAAAAAGCGGTCATGCATCCAGATGGCGAGCCGGATCAGCTCCTGTGAGAGAATGGGCTCAGGGTCAAGCTGACGCGTGATGGGCTTGAGTTTTGGGTCATCCTGCGCCTGATCGAGCGCGAGCACCATGCCCTCACACGGGCGGTTGCCGCGCGAAAACGGCACCATGACGCGGCAGCCGGGGCGAAGCGTCGCCGTCAGCGGCTGCGGGATCTTATACGTATACGGTCGGTCAAACGCAAACGTTGCAGCCAAAACGGCGACCTTTGCGACCGGGATCTGCAGCATCTGCGCGCCTCCTCTCCGAAAAAATCAGGCGGGTAGTGCCCGCCTGAAGGATTATTCCTTGTGCACGACCTGAAGGCGGCCGTCATACACCTCGTCGATCGCCATGGACACCGGCTTGGTATCCAGCGGCTCGCCGGCGGCCTGTGCGGCGGCGGCAATGTTGCGCGCGCGGCGCGCGACCAGGTTCACCAGAAGATAGCGGCTGTCGACATGTTTGAGCAGTTCGCTCATTGCGGGGTAGAGCATGTTAGTTCCTCCTTGATCAAATGGATGCGCTCCATGGTTTTACATTTTTCCGCCAGCATAATGGCACAAATCTCCTCGCTGGCCTTTTGCAGATCGTCGTTGATG
>OIXQ01000601.1_pt1 | contig 15703 bp, 8 predicted proteins | sample 1587791 | NCBI WGS metagenome assembly OIXQ01 (sample SAMN03283273) | human gut metagenome | biome: human-associated habitat; material: feces | host: Homo sapiens | place: Peru | collected 2012
CACGGGCGATGCCGAAACGTGCCGCCATAAGAAAGGTACTGCCGCAAAATCCGCCCACAGCAGCTTTTTCCGTGAAAGCAGAGGATAAAACCAGCTGCAGGCTTTCACCCAAATAACGGTAATTCTTACCCAATAATAAAAGGCAGGCGCCCATATACAGGATACTTAAGGGCGGTACCAGGCGGCTGCAAAAACTGCCGATACTATGCATGCCGCCCAAAATCACGAAGCCGCAGAGAACGGCGGCGCCGATGCCGATGATGTGCGGAGACAGGTGAAAGGTACTGAAGGCGGCATCCGCCATGGCGGAGGACTGGGTGGTGCAGCCCACACCGAGGGCGGCGAATATCACGCACAGCGCATAGAATTTCCCTAAAAATTTATTATGTAAGCCGTATTCCATCACATACATGGGACCGCCGCAGGGTTTGCCGGATGCATCTTTTCTGCGGTACAGGCAGCTTAGATAACATTCGCAGTAGGCGGTTGCCATGCCTAAAAGCCCGGTTAAGAAGCACCAGAACAGGGCGCCGGGGCCACCGAGGGCGATAGCGGTGGAAACACCCACAATATTGCCGGTGCCCAGGGTGGCGGCAAGGGTGGTGGCAAGAGTGGCAAAGCTGCCAAGCCCGTGCCCGGTGTGCGCATCGGATGGCTGGCTGTCTGGCACGGCGGCACTTTTTTTCTGCAAGGCATTTTTCTCGGGGCGCAGGGACAGGCGGATGGCTTTTCCGATATATTTCTGGGGAAAAAATTTACAGGAAAAAAACAGATGGGCGGCGGACAGCAAAAAAAGAAGCGGTCCGTTCCACAAAAACAGATTGACCTGTTCCAGACAGGCGGTTATATTTTCCATATAGAAATACCTCGTCTTTTGGTTCTGTACTAATATATATAATTTTTTTAGAATTTATTTATAATTTGCATATTGTTTTTTGTGAGACGTGTGTTATAGTATATGTATAACAAAAAAGAAAGGGAGGAAGACTATGAACATTCAGAAATTTACACAGAAATCTATGGAAGCTGTGGAAGGATGCCAGAAGCTGGCATATGAATACGGTCATCAGGAGATTGAACAGGAACATCTGCTTTACAGCCTTCTGACCATAGAAGATAGCTTAATCTATAAATTGATTGAAAAAATGGAAATCAATGCGCCCCATTTCCAGAACAGGGTGGAGCAGGCATTACAGAAGCGCCCGAAGGTACAGGGCGGCGAGCTCCGTGTGGGAGCGGATTTGAATAAAGTGCTCATCTGCGCAGAGGACGAGGCAAAGAGACTGGGGGACGAATATGTTTCCGTAGAGCATCTTTTCCTGTCCATGATTCAGTATCCCAACAAGGAAATGAAAGCAATTTTTAACGAATACGGCATTACCAGAGAGCGGTTTCTGCAGGCTCTTTCCACTGTAAGAGGCAACCAGAGGGTGGTCAGCGACAACCCGGAGGCTACTTACGACACTCTGACCAAATACGGACAGGACCTGGTGGAAAAGGCAAGAAGCCAGAAGCTGGACCCCGTTATCGGCAGGGACAATGAAATCCGTAACATTATCCGTATCCTGTCCCGTAAGACAAAGAACAACCCCGTGCTCATCGGTGAGCCGGGCGTAGGCAAGACGGCCATCGCCGAGGGTCTGGCCGAGCGCATCGCCTCCGGCGACGTGCCCGAGGAGCTGCTGGACAAGAAGCTCCTGTCCCTGGACCTCAGCGGCATGGTGGCAGGCACCAAGTACCGCGGCGAGTTTGAGGAGCGCATCAAGAACACCCTGGCCGAGGTGAAGAAGGCCGGCAACGTCATTCTGTTCATCGACGAGCTGCACACCATCGTGGGCGCAGGCTCCGCCGAGGGCGCCGTGGACGCCGCCAACATTATCAAGCCGGCACTGGGCCGCGGGGAGATCCGCGTCATCGGCGCCACCACCCTCAACGAGTACCGCAAGTATATCGAAAAGGACGCCGCGCTGGAGCGCCGGTTCCAGCCTGTCACCGTAGGCGAGCCTACGCCGGAGGCCACGCTGGAGATCCTGAAGGGTCTGCGCGACAAGTACGAGGCGCACCATAAGCTGACCATCACCGACGAGGCGCTGGAGGCCGCTGTGCAGCTGTCCAAGCGGTATATCGGCGACCGGTTCCTGCCGGACAAGGCCATCGACCTGATGGATGAGGCCGCGTCCCAGGTGCGCATGACCGCCGAAGCCTCCTCCCCCGACCTGAAGGCGCTGGAGGAGAAGATCGCGGCGCTGCACCGCGAGAAATCCGAGGCCGTGACGGCGCAGGACTTTGAGAAGGCCGCGCAGCTGCGTGACATCGAGAAGGACTATCAGGAGCAGGTGGAGATCGAGCGGGACAACTGGCGCAAGCAGATGGCCCAGAACCGCGGCAGCGTCACCGCTGACGACGTGGCCAAGGTGGTGGCCGGCTGGACCGGCATCCCCGTCACCCGTCTCACCGAGGACGAGAGCATGCGCCTGCTGAAGCTGGAGGAGAAGCTCCACCAGCGTGTGGTAGGTCAGGACGAGGCCGTCAACGCGGTGGCCAAGGCCATCCGCCGCAGCCGTGTGGGTCTGAAGGACCCCAAGCGGCCCATTGGTTCGTTCCTGTTCCTGGGCCCCACCGGCGTGGGCAAGACCGAGCTGTGCAAGACGCTGGCCGAGGCCATGTTCGGCGACGAGAACGCCATGGTGCGTATCGACATGTCCGAGTACATGGAGAAGCACACGGTGTCCCGTCTGGTAGGCTCGCCTCCCGGCTACGTGGGCCACGAGGAGGGCGGCCAGCTCACCGAGAAGGTGCGCAGGAAGCCGTACTCCGTGGTGCTGTTCGATGAGATCGAAAAGGCCCACGAGGATGTGTGGAACATCCTGCTGCAGATCCTGGAGGACGGCATCGTCACCGACTCCCAGGGCCGGAAGGTGGACTTCAAGAATACCATTATCGTCATGACCTCCAACGTAGGCGCCAAGAACATCACCGCCGACGCGGCGCGCCTTGGCTTCGACGGCAGTGAGAAGGGCGAGAAGGAGTCCGAGGAGGTGCGGTTCAGCCGCATCCGCGACGCCGTGATGGCCGACCTGAAGCGGACGTTCCGCCCCGAGTTCCTGAACCGTATCGATGAGATCATCGTGTTCCGTCAGCTGACGGAGGACAACATCCGCCAGATCGCCCGCCGTATGCTGGACGTTACCGGCGCGCGCATGGCCCAGCAGGGCATCACGCTGGCAGCGGACGACGACGCCGTGGCCGAGCTGGCCCGGGACGGCTTCGATCCCCAGTACGGTGCGCGGCCCCTGCGCCGTGCCATCCAGAACATGGTGGAGGATGCTGTGGCCGAGAAAATGCTGGAGGGCGAGCTGAAGTCCGGCGACACCGCACACGTGCGGCTGCGGGACGGCAAGGTGGTCATCGAGAAGTAAACAAAAAGAGTGCCTGACGGATTCCTCCGCAGAGCTCCATATCTGTATAAAACCTCCTATTGCTCTGGTAATGTGGTTGCCAACCCTTTACCAGTATACCGCAATAGGAGGTTTTACTTATGCGGGGCCGGAATCGTTCATGCCCCGGGCGCCCTGCATCCAACAGGAATTCGGTGTGAAGAATTCTGACGCGGCGGTGAAGCCGTCGATCGCCCCCTACCGCTCCAGCACCGGCAGAAGTACCTGTGTGATGAACTTTGCGGGGTCCTTGTGCTGGGGCGGGCCCTCCAGATAAATGCGGCGGATCGTGCCCGCAGGCGTAAGCCCCTGTTCCCGTGCGCTGGTCAGGAGCTGCTTCACCGCCGCAGGCAGCTGCTCATACGCACCGTGATGGTAGAGACTGAGGGCCGGCGCTGCCGGCAGGATCTCCACGTACTCCCCCCGGCTCTCCGGCGGGATAGCCACGCAGAACGCCACCTGATCCGGTTTGTCGATGGGTGACTCCACCAGGTACATCCGATGGGAGATGTCTGTGCCATAGAGCCGCATCCCCTCCAGCGCAGTGCTGCGGAGCAGCGTTGTCCGCTCCGCCACGGTGGCCGCCGCGTACACGCGGCGATAGACGGTCTGCGGCAGCAGCCGGATCAGCTTCACCTGCGGCGGCTCCGCGCCGGACCGCTCCCGCAGGCTCTCGATATGCCGGTCCAGCTCATCCCGCTGCGCCTCCAGCCGCCGGATCAGCGGCGCCAGCGCGAAGTCGCCGTCAAAATATCCGAGGACGTCGCTGAGGGACAGTCCCAGATTCTGCAGGATGCGGATGGTCCGGAGCTTGACGAAGGTATCGATGGTATAGTAGCGGTTTCCCGTGGCGCCGTCCTTGACATCCGGCCGGATCAGCCCGAATTCCTCGTAGTAGAGGATGGCGCGGCGTGTGATGTTCAGCGCCCGCGCGACTTCGCCGATAGAAAACAGATCTCGTCCTTTTTTCATAAAATCCCCCTGAAAACGCAAAAAACTCTTGCATCGCACGTTAACGTACGGTGTATGATACCATCATACAGGAAATCGGTAAATATGCAAGGATTTTTCACGGGCAGCCGAGGCTGCCCATCCGCACGTCCGCGCATGACCGAAAAATGCGAGCACATACGCTGAAGGAGGCCCACATGAAGAAACGAGTATTGAGTCTGTTCATGGCACTGGCGCTCTGCCTGACCATGCTGCCCACGGCGGCATTCGCAGAGACGTCCGATGCCGCCGCACAGACGGCAGGCGGCACCACCGATACCGGCGGCGCCTACACCATCGGCAAGGACACCGCCGCGCCGGACCAGGAGGAGCGCGATGCGCTGTCCGTATGGGCCTTGCGCGCGGAGAGCAGCGAACACGCCCACTGCGTCTGCGGCGTCAAGGGCTGCGAGAAGTGGCTGGGTACCGCTTCCGGTTCCCACACCAAAGCCATATCCTTCTCCGACAATGCGCTCTCGCAGGACGCTGACGGGCTGAAGATCAACGACACGGTATGGGAGAAAAAAGAACTCAAAACCTCCAACAATACCGTTGTGGGATATTATTACCTGCTCCCCGCGGGCAACTACTATCTGACCACCGACCTCGATCTGGGGAACGCTTACATCACGACCGCCACAGGGCCAGTCGACCTCTGCCTCAACGGCCACAGCATACAGACCACCGCCAAGTACGTGATCTATGTCAGCAACGCGACCAGCACGCTGGTGACGCTGAGCCTGTGCGACTGCAAGGGGACCAGCGGCACCTACGGTGAGATCACCCGCACAAGCGGTTCCAGCGGTTCCGGCGTAGAGATACGTACCGAGAACAAGTTCAATATGTACGGCGGCCGCATTACCGGCAACAACAAGAGCGGCGTGGACACGAGCGGCGGCTATTTCACCATGTACGGCGGTGAGATCACCGGCAACAGCAACAGCAGCGCCCGCGGCGGCGGTGTGACCATCGGAGGCCAGCGGTTCACCATGTACGGCGGCAGCATCTCCCACAACAGCGCCGACTATGGCGGCGGCGTGGGCTGGTACAGCTACGGCAAGTTTTATATGTACGGCGGCGAGATCACCGGCAACACCGCCGCTGTGGACGGCGGCGGCGTGTATACGCAAAATAGCCGTGTCTATGTCAAGGGCTTGGTAAAGATCACCGGCAATTCCACCGCGGACGGCAAGGCCAATAACGTCTGCCTGAACAGAGTGGCCCCTTATCCCAGCGATTATTTCGTCCTGGACGGAGCGCTGAAGGAAGGCTCGCAGCTGGGCGTGACGCTGAGGGACGGTCACGATGGCCTGATCACCAAGGGCTGGAAAGCCAAAATGCCGGATGTGACAGCCGACCAGCTCACCGATTACTTTATCTCGGACGCTTCCGGAATGAAGTTCGACCTGAACAGTGACGGCGAGGTGACGCTGACCGCGATCCCGCACAAGCACCTCCTCTGCGGCACGGCATGCAGCCATGGCGGGGAGCAGCACACCAAGGTCCTGACCTGGACGGCCATTTCCGACCTGACGAAGATCACCGGGGCGGGCTATTACTATCTGACTCAGGACATCGAAACGACAAATATCTGGGTGCCCGCCGACGGTGTGGTGCTGTGCCTCAACGGCCACAGCATCATCAATACAAACCATGGCTATACCATCATGGTCCGCAAAGACTATACCTTCACCCTCTGTGACTGCAAGGGCGACAGCGCCGAGTACGGCAGGATCACCCATGCGGAGCAGCCTGACGGCACAAAATATATCGGTCAGGGCGTATATGCCATCGGCACCTTCAACATGTACGGCGGCAGCATCTCCGGAAATGTCAGCCCGGACAGCAGCGGCGTGCTTCTTGACAACGGAGCCTACAGCGGGGGCAAGGGCACCGCATTCAATATGTATGGCGGCGAGATCACCGGCAACACCGCCACCAGTGGCGCAGGCGGCGGTGTGTATGTCTTCGCCACCAGTCCCTTCCGCATGTACGGCGGCAGCATCTCCGGCAATACCGCCAAGTACGGTGGCGGCGTGTATGTCGGCAGCGGAAACGTCTTCACCGTCTCCGGCAGCGTGACCATCACCGGCAACACCGACAATGACGGCAGCGCCTGCAATGTTCAGCTGGCCAAGAGCAATACCACAGGCATGACTTTCGCCATCGGCGAGGGCGGCCTGGCTGAGAGCGCCCGCATCGGCGTGACCGCTGATGCTGCGCCCGCCACCGGTGAGCATATTGCCGTTGCCACCGGCGCGGACAACGGCTATTACGAGGGCAGCATCACCAGCGATGCCGGCGGTCAGTACGGCATCCTGCGGGAAGGCGACGAGGTCAACCTCTACAACGGCCTGCCCCACAAGCACCTCCTCTGCGGCACGGCATGCAGCCATGGCGGGGAGACGCACACCGACGTCCTGACCTGGACGGCCGTTTCCTCCCTGAGCGAGATCACCAAGGCGGGTCACTACTACCTGACCCAGTCCGTAACGCAGAGCAGCGAGTGGCAGCCTGTGGACGGTGTGGTGCTGTGCCTGAACGGCTACGACATCATCTGCAGCAAGGACGGCGCCAACACGATCAAGCTGGCCAACGGCGGCAGCTTCACCCTCAGCGACTGCAAGGGCACCGGTAGGATCACCCACGCCGACGGGCTCACCGGTACCGGCGTGTATCTGGACTCCGCCGGCACCTTCACCATGTACGGCGGCAGCATCTCCGGCAACAGCGCCGCCGAAAAGGGCGGCGGCGTATACATGGCCGACGGTACGTTCCGCATGCTGGGCGGCAGCGTCTCCGGCAACAAGGCCAAATACGGCGGCGGTGTATACGTATACAGCGGCGTGTTCACCCTGTCCGGCGGCACGGTCTCCGGCAACTCGTCCGATGAGGACGGCGCCGGCGTATATACGGCCGGTACGTTCAACATGACCGGCGGCTCTGTCTCCGGCAACTTCACCACCGATGCCGCGGTCACCGGCTACGCCACCAAGCGCGGCGGCGGTGTGTACGTGGCCGATGTCTTCAACATGTCCGGCGGCACCATCTCCGACAACACGGCGGCGGAATATGGCGGCGGCGTGTACGTCATCCTGAGCGCCGCGTGTACCATCACCGGCGGCACCATCTCCGGCAACACCTCCGGCAACAGCAAGGGCGGCGGCGTGTGCGCCGGCAACAAGCTCACCGTGTCCGGCGCGCCGTGCATCACCGGCAACCTTGGCAAGGACGGCGCGGCCAACAACGTCTATCTGGGCCGCCGCGAGATCATTCATGTGGGCGGCGCGCTGGAGAGCGGCGCCAGCATCGGCGTCACCACAGCGGACCCCGTCATCGACGGCAGCTATGTCCGCGTCGCCGACGGCGCGGGGCTGGCGGCAGATACCACCTCGTATTTCACCAGCGATGCCTATCCCGGCTGCACGAAGCGGCTGATGGGTGACAGCGTCATCTTCTCCAGCGGCACCCTGCACGAGCACGCTGTCTGCGGCAGATCGGACTGCACGGACGCGGCCCACGGCAATACAGCCTGGATCCCCCTGACCTCCGTTGACGGCAAACTGCTGTACGGTGGGGCCAATGCCTCCAAAAACGGCGATTCGTACATGCTCTACGCCGGCAATTATTATCTGGCCGCCGACATCGAGCTGGACGGCCGGCTCTTCCTGGCCGGTGATGTGAACCTCTGCCTGAACGGAAAGCAGATCACCACAACGAACACCTCGGTATCCGCGGTGGTGGATGACCACTGGGGCCTGACGCTCTGCGACTGCCAGGGCAGCGGCCGGATCGCCGCGCCCGGCGAGACTGTGAACGGCGTGTCCTCCAGCCAGATCTTCACCATGTACGGCGGCACCATCACCGGCGGGCGGTACGGCGCATACATCTACGATGACCACGGCGCTTTCCGTATGCTGGGCGGTAAGATCACCGGCAGCCAGACCGGTATTTACCGCAACTCCAGCCGGAATTCGCTGACCATCGGCGGCGATGCCAACATCACCGGCAGCACCAGAAATGTGTATCTGGGCTCCGGAGTCCTCACCATCGATCCCAGCCTGACCCAGGCGGCCCGCGTCGGCATCACCACATCCCGCCAGCCCACGGACGATGTGCCGGTCCAATTCGCCGCCGGTGCGTCCAACACAGCGCTGGACTACACCAAAATTTTCCTGCCGGATGCGTCCGGACAGGGCTATGTGGTCATGCCGGAGCAGGATAAGCTCTATCTCCGCAAGCACCAGCACAGCTGGGCCTACACCGCCAGCGGCACCACCATCACCGCCGCCTGCACCAACGCGGACGGCACCTGCCCCGACACCAATGGCGGCAGCGTGACGCTGTCGGCCCCTGACCAGACCCTGTTCTACAACGGCATGGCCCGCGCGGCGTCCTGCACCAGCAGCCTGACCACCGGCGACGCCGCCATCATCACCTACTACGCCAAGCCGGCGGATACCACCGCTCTCTCCGGCGCACCGGTCAACGCCGGCGACTACATTGCCCGCATCCAGCTGGGCGAAGCCTCCGTCAGCGTGTCCTACACCATCGAAAAAGCCCGCCTGCTGGTGACCGCCAACAGCACGGTCATCGACTACGGCACCGCTCCCATGCACGACGGTGTGAGCTGCCAGGGCTTCGTCAACAACGAGGACATCGACGATCTGGACGGAACGCTGACCTACGCCCACACCTACCGCCAGTTTGCCGACGTGGGCGAGTATACCATCATCCCCAGCGGCCTGACCTCCGGCAACTACGACATCTCCTTCCTGCCCGGTACGCTGGAGGTGCGGCCCCGCATTGTCACGCTGACGTGGCACAACACGGAGGGCCGTATCTACGCCGACGATGAGGGTGCGATCACCGCCACCGTCAGCAATGCCGTCAACGGCGACCGGATCGGCGTCACCGTCACCGGCGGCGAGCTGACCGCCGGTACTCACACCGCCGCCGCCACCGGTCTCACCGGCGACAAGGCCAGGAACTACCAGCTGTCCACTGTTGACGCGGACAGGACCGTGCAGTACACGGTGGCTCAGGCGGCCCAGACCCTGACCTTTGCCCAGCAGGGCAGCCTGACCATGACCTACGGCGACGACGCCTTCTCCAACGCGGCGTCCAACAATCGCAGGGACGGCGGCAGCATCTCCTACGCCAGCAGCCGCGAGAGCGTGGCCACGGTGGCCTCCGACGGCACCGTCACCATCCACGCGGCAGGCGAGACCACCATCACCGCCACCGCCGCGGAAACCGCCAACTATCAGCAGAGCGCGGCGTCCTACACCCTGAGAGTGTCCCCGAAGGGCGTCACCATCACCGGCCTGCAGGCGGAAAGCAAGACCTACGACGGCACTACCGCCGCCGTCATCACCGGCACGCCCGCCCTCTCCGGCCTGATGGCCGGGGATGACGTGACCGTGGACGCGTCCCGTGCCGCTGCCGCCTTTGCCGACGCCGACGCGGGAACCGGCAAGACCGTTCTTCTCTCCGGCTACGCCCTCACCGGCGCGGACGCGGCCAACTACACCCTGATCGCCCAGCCCGCCGGCATCACGGCGGACATCACCAAGGCCGCCATCACCGTGACTCCCGATGCCGGTCAGAGCAAGACCTACGGCGAGGACGATCCCACCCTGACCTACACCGTCTCCACCGCAGCCAACGGCGAGTCCCCCGCCTTCGACGGTACGCTGACCAGAGCCTCCGGCGAGGACGCGGATAGCTACGCCATCGCCATCGGTTCCCTGAAGCTGGCGGACCGCGGTGCCTTCAAGGCCGATAACTACACGCTGGCGCTGGCCCCCGACACCGTTTACTTCCGCATCGGCAGGGCGCCTCACGCCGACGTGACCGCCAGCGGTGCGGCCATGTACGGCAACCCCGGTTCTGTGGACCTGCGCAGTCTCATCGCCGACGGCGCTGCGGTCTCTCTGGGCGATGTGACCGATACCGACAGCGTACTGGACGGCGCGCCCGCCGTCAGCGGCAGTACCCTCCGCTTCGCCTTCCGGAACGAACCGGCCAACGCGGATAAGACCGCCGTCATCGCGGTCCATGTCACCGGCGCGGACAACTATCTGGATTACACCATCACCGTCACCGTCACGGTGGACAGCCGTATCGTTCCCACCGGCCAGCCCACCCTTACGCCCGCCGCCATCACCTACGGCCAGCCGCTGCGCACCATCGCGCTGTCCGGCGCACTGCGGGACGGCGACGCCGTTGTGGAGGGTACCTTCGTCTGGAACACGCCGGACGTCATCCTGCCCGCAGGCAGCCAGACCGCCGAGTGGACCTTCACGCCCAGCGGCAGCCGCTACGCCACCACCTCCGGCACCGCCTCCGTGACGGTGCGCGAGGCTGCGCTGACGGATGTTTCCGTCCGTCAGGACGGCGCCCTGACCTACACCGGTACCGCCCTGAGCGCCCCGGTGATCACCTCCGCCGCCACCGTGGACGGCTCCGCTGTCACCTTCACGTACAGTCTGGCAAAGGACGGCGCCTACGGCGATGCCGTTCCGGCTCTCACCGATGTGGCTGCCCACACCGTGTGGTACAAGGCCGAAGCCGCCAACCATGAGACTGTCACCGGCAGCTTTACCATCACCATCGGCAAGGCGGCGCTGACCAACGTCTCCGTCCGGCAGGACGGCGCACTGGCCTACAACGGCAAGGCCCAGACCGCCCGGATGGCCGCCTCCGCTGCCACCGTGGACGGCTCCGCCGTCACCTTCACGTACAGCGCGGAGGAAAACGGCATCTACGGTCCCGCCGTACCGGCCTTCTCCGCCGTGGGCACCTACACTGTGTGGTACAAGGCTGAGGCCGCCAGCCACAAGGCCGTCACCGGCAGCGTGGGCATCACCATCGACAAGGGTGTCCTTCCCGATCCCACCGTCACGGTGGATGTGACCAACAACTACGCCGCCGCATACAGCGTGGACCTCCGCGCGGTGCTGGACGCCATCCTGCCCGCCGGCTGCCAGCTGGGCGCGGTGGAGTACGGCGGCCTGAACTTCGAGGGCGATGAGACCTATTACGATGTCATGCGCAGCACCCTCTCCAACAAGGGTGTGCTGACGCTGGCCATCAACGCGGTGGACACCGATACGGAGGGTCTGGTGGCTACGGTGAGGGTCATCGTCACCACCGGCAGCTATCAGGACATCACCATCACGGTGCGGCTCAACGCGGTGAACAAGACCGTTCCCGTCGGCGGCCCCACCCTCAGCAGGACCACCCTGGACTACGGCCAGCGGCTGGGCACCATCCGCCTGTCCGGCGCCATGCAGGACGGCGACACCGTGGTGAAGGGCGTCTTCACCTGGGCGGAGCCCTCCCTCTGCCCCGCCAGCGGCAGCTATGACGCGGAGTGGTTGTTCACCCCCGAGGACGACAGCCGCTATGCCGCCGTCAGCGGCACATCGGCCATCACCGTCAATGCGCCCGCCGGAAAGACCTACAACGTGGGCGGCACGGTGCTGGAATACGGCATCACCGGCAGCTCCGAGCAGCCTCTGGAGGGTGCAGTCGTCACCATCCGCAGGGGCATGGATATCTACGGCCAGTCTCAGGCTACCGACGCGGACGGCCATTTCCACATCGGTCAGCTGCTCCCCGGCACATACAACGCGGTGATAGCATACAACGGTAAGACCGTCACCGCCAAGCTCCAGATCGTGGACAAGGACGCGGTGCTGACCGTCCGCATCCCCCGCGAGGATGTCAGCAGCGAGCTGGAGATCGCGGACCCCACCGACCTTACGGAGCACACGGTGGTGGGCGGTCTGGACGCCGAGGCCGAGAAGCAGTTCTCCGACATGGGCGATGCCTCCGTCGCCCTCAGCATGACCATCCGCGAGCAGCCGCAGGATGACAGCAGCGCCGCGCAGAATGCCATCCGCGAGCTGGTGAAGAACAAGACGCTGCGCTTCGTGGATATGACCCTTACCATGGTCCGAAACGGCCAGCTCTCGGAGCTGAAGAACGCGGGGACCGTGCTGGAGATCATCCTCCCCTGCGACACCAGCCGCAGCATCACCGTGGCGCGCTATCACGCGGACGGTAACGGTCAGGCGCAGGCCATGCTCCTGACCCAGAGCACCACCGGCGCGGAGGGCACGTTCTACGTCGACCGCGAAGGCCAGTGCATCCATATCTTCGCCAGCAAGTTCTCTACCTACGCCATCGGCTATGGCCGTACCTCCAACAGCGGCCACGTGCCGGATGACGGCGAAAAGACCTCCCCCACTACCGCCGATGCGGGCCTGCTGGCCTATGGCATAGCGGCGCTGGGCAGCTATACCGGTACGGCGCTGCTGCTGCGCCGCCGCAAGCGCGAGGACTGAGCAGGCACATGAAGCAAAGCCGCCGCCCCGGACACCGTTCTCGGTGTCCGGGGCGGCTCCCTTTCCGCTCTCTTTCTCAAATGCGATCTGACTTTTGCGGCACGTTTTATTATATCGCAGGCAGAGCAAGCTAACCGCAGTATTCGGTGATCCGGAGCCGGAAGATGCCGGATACCTCCCGTAAAGCCCCCTTGCACATCCGCCCCTCCGCTGGTACAATACAGGAAAATACCGCAAGGAGGGGCACCTATGATCCTGTACTTTTCCGGCACCGGCAACAGCCGCCACGCGGCCCAGCGCATGGCGGACGCGCTGGGCGACACCCTGCTGTCCCTGAATGACCGCATCCGGAGCGGCGACACCTCGCCCGTTGAAACGGGCGAGCGTCTGGTCATCGTCACCCCCACCTACGCCTGGCGCATCCCTCGCCTGGTGCGGGACTGGCTGCTGCGCACGGAGCTTACCGGCGCGAAGCAGGCGTGGTTCGTCATGACCTGCGGCAGCGAGATCGGCCGCGCCAACCACTATAACCGCCAGCTCTGCGCCGAAAAGGGCCTGACCTGCATGGGCACGGCCCAGCTGGTGATGCCGGAAAACTACATCGCCATGTTCGGCGTGCCCCAAGCGGAGGAGGCTCGCCGCATCGTGGCCCGTGCAGAGCCGGACATCGACCGCGCCATTGCCGCCGTCCGCGCCGGACAGCCCTTCTCCCCCACCCGCGATCACCTCTACGACCGCTTCATGAGCGGGCCGGTGAACCCCGTTTTCTACGCCGTCTGCGTCAAGGCGGGGCCCTTCGCCGCCAGTGATGCCTGCACCGGCTGCGGCCAGTGCGCCCGCCGATGTCCCACCAACAACATCGTTCTGCGGGAGGGCAAGCCAGTCTGGGGCAAGGACTGCACCCACTGCATGGCCTGCATCTGCTACTGCCCTGCCGAGGCCATCGAGTACGGCAAAAAGAGCCTCGGCAAGCCCCGCTACCACTTTGAAGCCCTGTGATAAGGAGGCCCGCTATGACACTCTACATCAACGCCTGTGCCCGTCCCGGCTCCCGCACGGACCGTCTGGCCCGCGCCCTGCTGGCCACGCTGGGAGACTACGAGGAGCTGCGGCTCTACGATCTGCCCCTGCTGCCGCTGAACACGGAGCGTCTGGCCCGCCGCGACGCCCTGCTGGCGCGCCGCGCCTATAACGACGATTTCTTCCGCTATGCCCGTCAGTTCGCGGCGGCGGACAAAATCGTGCTGGCCGCACCCCTGTGGGACCTGTGCTTTCCGGCGCAGCTGAAGCTCTATCTGGAAAACATCTACATCACCGGCATCGTCACCCGCTACGATGAGGCGGGCTGCCCCGTGGGCCTGTGCCGCGCTCAGAAGCTATACTACGTCAGCACCTCCGGCGGCCCTTACGACCCGCGATTCAGCTATCAGTACCTCCGCGTCCTGTGTGCGGAGTGCTTCGGCATCCCCGAGACGGAGCTCCTGATGGCGGAGGATCTGGACGTGGACGGCAGCGACCCCGAGGCCATCCTGCGGGACGCCATGAGGCGGTACGGCCTGACGCCCCAGTCCTGAACAGAAAAGTGCCCGAGGCCATGGGCCTCGGGCACTTTTTCTCCTGTTCTGCCTATTCTCTCCACCGGCATAAAAGAGGGCCCTGCGGCCATGCCACGGAGCCCTCTTTGCCTATTTCGCTCAGTCGCCCACGCCGGTGTGGACGACCTTGCCCATGTTCCACAGCATCGCCACACGCCGCGCGGCCTCCAGCCGCTCCTCCGGCGTATGATACTCCGCATGGGCGGTCTCGGCGCCGCAGTCCATGCAGCACACGGAGACACTCCAGCCCTGCTCATCCTGCATGGCGCCGATGCCGCGGCAGACAGGGCAATCCTCCAGCTCGATCTCAAAGATAGGGTCCATCATCGTTCCTCCTCATTTCGTTGTCCGTTCATAGGCCAGCCGCGGCGTACCGTCCGCCACATGGATAACGCCGCACTGCACAAAGCCCGCCCGCTCCATGCACCGCTGCATGGTATCGTTGGCCGCATGTGTGTCCGCTCGCAGGTGACCGCACTGCGTGGCCGCCCAGGCCGCCGTCTCCGCGAACACACCGCGATGGCTGCCGTCGCTGCCCAGCCGGTGGATGGTGCCGTAGGGACTGTCGTCCCGCCACGCGCCCCGGATGCGCCGGTAGGTCGGGTCCTCGCCCAGAATGAAGGCAAATACGGCATACACGCCGCCTCCGTCCTCCAACACGTACAGCTGTCCCGCCGCCAGATCCTGCCGCAGCAGTTCCTCCGACGGGTAGCCGTTCACCCACTGGGCGGTGTTGCCGTGCGCCCGCATATACCGCCGCGCCACGTTGTAAATGGTCAGGATGCGGGGCAGATCCTGCTCTCTCGCCGCCCGTACCATCAGTTTTTCAGGCTCTGCAGCGGCGCAGGGATGCGTCCGCCGCGGGCGATAAAGTCGGCGCTGGACGCCTCGTGTACCGGCATCACCGGCGCGGAGCCCAGCAGGCCGCCCATCTCCACCATGTCGCCCACGTCCGCGCCCTCCACGGGGATGATGCGGACGGCGGTGGTCTTGGTATTGACCATGCCAATGGCTGCCTCGTCGGCAATGATGGCGGAAATGGTTGCGGCGCTGGTATCGCCGGGGACGGCAATCATATCAAGCCCCACGGAGCAAACGCAGGTCATGGCTTCAAGCTTTTCAAGTGTGAGCATACCGGCATTGACCGAGTCTATCATGCCCTTATCCTCCGAAACGGGGATAAATGCGCCGGAGAGTCCGCCAACGTATGACGAAGCCATTATGCCGCCCTTTTTAACCTGATCGTTAAGCAATGCAAGAGCCGCAGTAGTTCCCGGAGCGCCGACATATTCAAGACCCATTTCCTCCAATATTTCAGCAACGCTGT
>OIXQ01000602.1_pt1 | contig 15701 bp, 18 predicted proteins | sample 1587791 | NCBI WGS metagenome assembly OIXQ01 (sample SAMN03283273) | human gut metagenome | biome: human-associated habitat; material: feces | host: Homo sapiens | place: Peru | collected 2012
ATCAAAATTCCTACAATAACAATAGCTTCCATCTTTTCTCCCTTCACAAAAAGACCTGCCCTTGCCGGGCAAGTCTTCAGCTTTTTGTCTATGCTCCATCACCTTTTTTGATTGTACCATCCATCACCCAGCGGGCACTCAAAAGACAACTCAATAACATGATTTATCTCTACCTCTTCCCCTTCCGGTGTTGTTGTCGTACCTGAAAAAGTGACATACGTTTTTCCATCCCTTATCTCAGTGGAGGTATAAATATGCATTGGATTTACATAATCTTTTCTCAGATGTGCCTCATATTCCATTACTTTTTTGTTCCATTCTTTCTGCCGGTCATGATATTTAGGAGCACATCCCACCCGGTAATTGATTTCTGAATTTAAGTACAGCATTTGAAAAGAATAATCGTCACCGTTTTTTTGTGTCGACATTGTCATATAAATCTTCGGATTGTTATATGCAATATAATCTTCTACCAAACGTTTTCCCAGCAACACACAAACAACAACCATCACCGCATAGACAAAGTACCTGTTCGGTATTTTTTTATGTAATATTCTGTTTATCTTTTCTTTCATGCAACCCCGCCCTTTTTTATTTATTTTAGCATTTACATTTTATTATTGTCAATCTTTGTTGTGATTTTGGAGTGGTTTTACATAAATCATATAAAAAAAGAGAACTCCTGACAAAAATATCAGGAATTCCCTTTATTTTTACAGCACTACCCGGAATAAAATGCCGTCCTTCCGGTAGGATGCCCTGATGCTTCCGCCATGCGCTTCAGCGGTGGCTTTGGCGATGGAAAGTCCGATGCCGGTGCCCTTCCCTCTCCGTCAGCGCCATGGGTACCATGAACACGGGCGGACGAAGATAAAAGTACGCGTTTCTTTTTTATAGCATAAAAAAGATGCATTATTTATGCATTTGATATATAATAGTTGTGGATAATATATGATACATTTTGACCGATTTAAGGCTAAAATAGATAATATATTGTCTGCAACTATTTTTATGCGAACTTTAGGAGGAGGAAACACTATGGAGGGTCTTATCTGGGAAACTTCCGAGGAATTGGATAAAAAAATTGCTGCTCGCTTACGGCTTATCCGCAAGCGCAGGTCTATCTCTCAACAGCAACTGGCTAAAATGAGTAATGTAAGCTACGGTTCCATCAAGCGCTTTGAAACAACCGGACAGATTTCTCTGCTTTCCCTCACCAAAATTGCCACTGCCCTGCAGGTAGCCGATGAACTGCGCAACTTATTTACCGCAGTGCCTTACCGGAATATTGAGGAGGTTATTAATGAGTCAAAATAAATACCTTCATGTACTATATCATAATATACCCGTCGGAACTCTTGCCATGGCACAGTCTCGTCTGGTAGCTTTTGAGTATACCGAAGACTGGTTAAAAAACGGTTTTTCCATCAGTCCCTTTTCTCTGCCTTTAAGAAAAGAGGTCTTTCTTCCTTCTAAGTATTATTTTCAGGGTCTTTGGGGTGTATTTGCCGACAGCCTTCCGGATGCCTGGGGCAGACTTTTATTGGAACGCCTTCTGAAAGCACAAGGTAAAAATCCGGATTTGCTTACCGTCTTAGACCGTCTGGCAATCGTTGGCACCTCCGGCATGGGGGCTCTGACTTATGAACCCGAGGAGGAATGGGCTGCCACTCCCGATTATCTGGATTTGGATGACCTCGCATATCAATGCAAAAAAATACTGAACACGGAATATTCCGATAAATTAGGTGAGTTATTTTCACTGGGCGGCACAAGCGGCGGCGCGCGCCCCAAAATTCTCACAGAAATTAACAATGAACCATGGATAATCAAATTTCCTGCCTCTCCCGATGGAGAAAACGCCGGTTTTATGGAATACGAATATTATTTATGCGCCAAGGAATGCGGTATTTCCATGAGTGAGTCCCAATTATTTCCTTCGCAGAAATGTAAGGGTTATTTTGGTACCAGACGATTTGACCGTCAAAAAAAAGAAAATGATTATCAAAGAATTCATGTCCTGACGGCTGCTGCCCTTTTAGAGCTTGATTTTACACAACCGAGTCTCGACTACCACGGTCTGATGAAATTAACCAGTATTCTCACCGGAAACAATGAACAGGATATGGAAAATATGTTCCGCCGCATGTGTTTTAATGTATTTGCCCACAACCGGGACGACCATTCCAAAAACTTCTCCTACCTTTATGAGGAAGCTTCCGACAGTTGGTGTCTGGCACCCGCCTACGATTTGACATACAGTAATACTTATTACGGAGAGCACACCACAACCGTGGACGGCAATGGGCGCAATCCCAGCATGAAGGAACTTTTGGCGGTTGGAACTGCCGCAGGTATAAAACAGAGCCGGTGCAAATCCATTGCAGAGGATATCCGGGACTGTGTAAACCACAACCTCGCAGCCTATCTGTCATAAGAAAAAAGGGGCTGTCGCACTAACAATTTTTTTGCTGGGCGGCAGCCCTATTTTATGCTTGAATCTTACACTGAAACTTTTTACAAAATAGGTGCAATAACGTCACTGATGTTCATGATGGTAGGCACTGAAATGCAAAACAGAAAAGATAATGCCTACTAATTTCCAGGCGATAGGCACTGAAATGCAAAACAGAAGGAAAAGTGCCTACTAATTTCCAGACGGTAGGCACTGAAATGCAAAACAGAAGAGAAAGTGCCTACTAATTTCCAGGCGGTAGGCACTGAGATGCAAAACAGAAGGAAAAGTGCCCTCTAATTTCCAGGCGGTAGGCACTGAAGTGTAAAAGCAGAAAGAAAGTGCCTTTGAGAAGGAAATGGACCTTTCTTAACTGTATAAAACTTACGACAGGATCAGAAAAGAACCAGGTGACACCGCCTCATTTGGCCCTAAAAAACAGAGCTACCGCCCAACAAAAAATCTGTTAGTGCGATAGCCCCTTTTCTCTCTTTATTTGTCTTTTCTTAGTTTACTTATACTTATAAAATCCTTCGCCGGAGGACATGCCGAGCTTGCCCTCGTCTATGTACTTCTTCAGGATTTCTTCCATCTTCTTGAAATTGTACGGCATCATCATTTTTTTCAGGAGCGGGGAGAAAATTCCCGGTACGCTCTGGTACTGATGCACGATGTTGTAGGCGGTGTTTAAGCCAACGGTGTCAAAAATCCGGAACGGGCCCTTGGGGGCACCGGTGCCGTGCGTCCAGGCAATGTCAATGCTTTCCGGGTCGGAAACGCCGGATGCATATAAGTCCAGACCGCTGAGCAAGAACGGAACCAGCATAGAGTTCAACAGATAACCGCTTTTTTCTTTTCTTACCGGAAGTCCGATCATGCGGATATCATTGGCAAACTGTAAAATGTCATTGAAATATTTCTCGTCCGTTTTGGACTGCGCCATAATCTCTGCCGTATTGTTTTTCCAGATGGAATTGGCAAAATGCAGGGACAGATACTTCTCCGGTCTGCCGGTATATTTGGCAAACATGGACGGAAGAAGCGTGGAGGAATTGGTGACAATCACTGTTTTTTCGGGAAGTAACGGTGCCACTTTCTCGTAGAAAGCAATTTTATCCTTCTCGTTTTCCGCCATGGACTCAATTAACAGGTCGGCATCCGCTACCGCTTTTGCCATGTCTAGCTCCAGCTTAATGCCGCTGTAAGCCGCTTCGACCTTTTTCAGGCACTCTTCTTTGTCGAAATTCTCTTCATCCGCAATACCTGCACACCAGGGACCCTTGCCGGACGCCATGTCTTCGATGGCTTCTATGTAAGTTTCTTTCAGCTTATCTAACTTGGGCTGGGTTCTGCCGATGGAACCCTCGCTCCGTAACCAGATGGTTACATTTGCTCCACAGTAAGCCGACTGGAAAGCTATCTGGCTCCCCAATACGCCGCCCCCTGCAACCACTACATTTGCATACTTCATAATAGTTACCCTACCTTTCTCTCTAAATATATGTTACGTCCGAACTGATATATCCTAAGTATACCATGAAGAGAAGGGCGGGGGAAGCAATTTGCAAGGGAAATAATAAATCTCATCAAAAATGTCAACCTATCTCGTCAATCATGTCACTCTTAAATCAAGCGCAGAACCTCCCCGATATCCCCGTCAATGGCGACCGATTTTTCCTTTATTTCCGTCGGAACCTGTGCCTGTCCCTTGTTGATGCAGGCATAAAACGCATGCTGCCAGTTGTACGCATACTGCCAGAAATTATATTTTATGATGCCCGGGGTGTTGTAACCGACACCCAGCTCCAGGAAGATAACCTTTTGTCCCCTGTGATTTTCCATAAATGTTTCATATCTTTTGGCTGCGTTGTGCCAGCCTTCGTCCTCTGCAAACGTACCGTCGCTGCGAAGGTTCATGGCCATGGGTCTGCCGCAATGCGGGCAACGGGGCACCAGCTCCGCAGGGATGCGCTTGGACGGTGTTTTCTGTTCCCCTGCATCTTGGGGCTGCGTTGCCTGTTTGTATGCACCCGGAGACGCAATTTCAGGTAAAATCAGGCTGCCGTCGGAGGCTATTTGATAACCTTGTGCCTCTACCATCCTGCAGACAGCATCCTCATTGTCAAAGGTTTCCTGACGGCAGGGCTTGCTGCACTGAAACAGCCCATAATCTCCCTGCGTGTAAAACAGGCGCTCCTTATCGAAACCCGCCTTCTGGAAACAATGGTCCACATTGGTAGTCAGCACAAAATAATCCTTGTCCTTTACCAGCCGGAAAAGCTCCTCATAGACAGGTTTCGGTGCATCCATATAACGGTTAATGTAAATATACCGGCTCCAGTATGCCCAATGCTCCTCCAAAGAGGAATACGGATAAAAGCCGCCGGAATACATATCCCTAAAATGATATGTTTCGATAAAATCCGCAAAATATTTCTGAAAACGTTCTCCGCTGTAGGTAAAACCTGCTGCCGTGGAGAGTCCCGAACCGGCGCCTATCACCACCGCATCCGCCGTCTCCAGCGCCTGGCGGAGCACTTCGATTTCATTTTTATTCTTATCATCGTCTGTCGTTCTGAAGAAGCCGTTCATAAATTCTCTTATCCTCATCCTTAAATACATTAAAAATAACCTTATCTATGCCGGGATTTTCCGCCTGAAATTCCTTCACCGTTTCCACCGCAATTTCCGCGGCTTTTTCGGCAGGGAAACAGAAAACACCGGTGGAAATGCAGCAGAATGCCACACTTTTCAGACCATATTCCCTTGCAAGGCTTAAGCAGGAACGATAACAGGACTTCAGAAGTTCACAGTCTCTCTCCGTAAGCCATCCCTGCACAATCGGTCCCACCGTATGCAGCACATACCGGCAGGGAAGATTAAACGCCGGGGTGATTTTTGCCTTGCCGGTGGGTTCCTCATGCCCCTGCCTCTCCATAATTTCTGCGCAGGTCCATCGCAGTTCCATGCCTGCAAAAGTGTGAATACAGTTATCAATGCAGGAATGATTGGGCACATAGCAGCCCGTCATACCGCTGTTGGCTGCATTCACAATGGCATCGCAACGCAAGGTCGTGATATCGCCCTGCCAGATATACAAACCCTCCGCCGCCGGAGGTAAATCCTCGCAGTCCGTAATACCCTTCCCGGCAATTTCTTCTTTCAGGTATTCGTCCTGTATCTGCAGAAAGGCAGGGTCACATTTCTTAGGATAACGCACATTCATAAGACCTCGCAGGAGCCGCTTCTGTTCTTCTTCATCCTGCGGTATGGAAGCATCATCCTGAAGCATGAAGCCTCGGATTTTCTTTCTGTTTTCTCCCAACATGGAAACTGGCTCCTGCTCTGTATTCTCCTGCAACAGCTTTTCAATTAAATAAATCCGGCGTTCCTTCTGGTCCATAATCCTGCCCTTCCTGCATGTTTTTATGAACTGACATTGTTGTCAGTTGCAAATAAGCCACACAAATTTAATTTATATCAATTTCATTTACTTGATATCAAATTCGTTTACTTGCCCGGGAAAAAGAAACCGACAGTCATGTCAAGATAATTCAGACCGCTGTAACCGGCATATTTTTCCTGTACCTTCTTCTTCATTTCCTCTGCATTTTCGCAGGTGAAAGAAATCTCCTTCAAATCCTTCAGGTATGCAATCTTGGTTTCCGCATCCTTCAAATCCTCCGGTGTGTAATGAGCTGTCAGAATGAGGGTAAAGCCCTTGCGGATGTAATAATTTAACTGGGAAATGATACCGTCGGCATGAGGGCAGCCCGCTACGATGGAGTGGCAGTCATGGCCCATCATATGTGTGTAAACGCAGTTGATTTCGGGGATTTCCACATCAAATGCCTCTGCATTGGAAGTAATAACAAATTTCATGCCGGCAATTTCCGTTTCGCCGTCCTGCATAACCTGCGCAGGCTGGCAGATGGAAGCGTCAAAGCTGTCACCAAATGCATTCTGGAAAATAGCCACCAATCCAGCACCGCCGCCGTTTGTATTGTAGGCAACAGAAGATGCGGTTTCGAAAGCCGGTACCTTAGGCAGGAAAGTTGCTCCGGCTGCATGGTATGCCACCAGCTTGGCTTCCACTGTGATGTTTTCTGCCTTTAAGAATTCCGTCAGCTCGTTAATATTATCATAGAAACAGGGCAGCTCAATGACAACACCTTTTCCGTTTTTTGCCACGATAAACACTTCATCATCAATCAGGTCATTGGTTTTGTAAGCATAAAGGCTGATTTCGCCGAATTTGTAAACTTTTACTTCGCCCTTCTGTAAGGTAATGGTTTCATATGTATTCTTGTTCATGTTTTTCTCCTTTTCCTGTCACGTTGGTTCCACATCACGTTGACCATAGACATCTTGTTAGCTGCTGTATCGCATTGATTATTGTGTTACGTTCCGGAACATTCCGTCGGCCGTACTTCCTGTTCCTGATTGCATTCTATCGCCACGGATGCCGGTTGTGAAGTACGCACAATATTGTGGGATAGTTACCGAAAGGAAACCATTGTGTCGTTATTGGAGAAAATAGGACTATCAAAAAATACTTGATTTCCAAAAAGGAGTAAGCATATAATATGCACGTAAGTATCTTTTAGATACTATTAAATAAAACATTAGATTGATAGAGCGTTTTGAATAAAGGTATCAGCCTGATAAAAAGGATTAGGTTAAAATGTTAGGCTGGCAGAAAGAATTGAATAAAAATATTAACCTGACAGAAAGGATTGGATAATATGGAAGCAAACAACACCGAAAAAAACTTATCGGCATGCCCGGTGGAAACCACTCTGACTTTAATCGGAGATAAATGGAAAGTGCTTATTCTCCGGGACCTGATGCCCGGAACCAAGCGCTTCGGCGAACTGAAAAAGTCCATCGGCACGGTATCCCAGAAGGTGTTGACCGCCCAGCTCCGGGACATGGAGGAGAAGGGGCTGCTCACCCGCAAGGTCTATGCTGAGGTGCCGCCGCGTGTGGAGTATACCCTCACCGAGACAGGCTATAGCCTGAAGCCGGTCCTGGATGCCATGTGGGCCTGGGGCGCTGGCTATAAGGCGAAGAACGGATAAGGAGAACAACAATGGTTCGTGAAATATGCAAAGACGAGGCGTTTCTCGCCCTAAAGGCGGAGCCCGCCACAACAAACGATCTCGACGTGGCGCAGGATCTGCTGGATACACTGGTCGCCCATAAGGATGGCTGTGTAGGCATGGCGGCGAATATGATCGGCGTCAACAAACGCATCATCGCCTTTGACAACGAGGGCGAATACATGGTCATGTTCAATCCCGTCATCGTCAAGCAGTCCGGGGCGTATGAGGCTGAGGAGGGCTGCCTGTCCCTCACCGGCACGCGGCGCACGAAGCGTTTCCAGACCATTAAGGTGCAATGGCAGAACGAGAAGTTCCAAACACGGCTCAAGACCTTCACCGGCTGGACGGCAGAGATCATCCAACATGAGATTGACTACTGCGAGGGGATTTTGATATGATTTTGTATTTCACCGGCACTGGGAACAGCCGGTATATCGCAAAACGCATCGCGGAAGCCCTGGGCGACGAGCTTCTCAGCATGAATGATCGCATCAAAGCGGGCGATACTTCGCCGGTCACATCCGATGAGCGCCTGGTTATCGTCACGCCCACTTACGCGTGGCGCATCCCGCGTATTGTACGGGATCATCTGGCAGAAACGGACTTTCCCTGTGCCAGACAGGCTTGGTTCGTCATGACCTGCGGCAGTGAGATCGGCAATGCCGCGGGGTATAACCGCACGCTCTGCCAGGAGAGACAGCTCACCTACATGGGTACGGCGCAAATCATCATGCCGGAGAATTACATTGCCATGTTCAACGCGCCGCAGACGGAGGAAGCACGGCAGATTGTTGCCAAGTCGGAGCCGGACATTGACCGTGTGATCTCCGCCATCAAGACGGGCCAAAAGTTCGCTCCGCCCCGCAATAACCTCTACGACCGCTTCATGAGTGGCCCGGTGAATCCGATTTTCTATTCTTTCTTCGTCAAAGCAAATGCTTTTACGGCCGGCGATGCCTGCACCGGCTGCGGTCAGTGTGCCAAGCTCTGCCCAACGAACAATATCACGGTTCAAAACGGCAAGCCTGTCTGGGGCGGCGACTGCACCCACTGCATGGCGTGCATCTGCCGCTGCGGCGCGGAAGCCATCGAGTACGGCAAAAAGAGTCTGGGCAAGCCCAGGTATCATTTTGAGGCGCTTTAAAAAGGTGAAATAGTCCGGAGAGCAAGCAACTTGCTCTCCGGCTTTATCGTTCTACGCATCTATGCTGTGCGCATGTTCATAAGCCCGCCGGATCTCCTCGGGCATTTCTTCTGGCCGCAAGCGGGAAAGACGGTCTTCGTTTCCGTCCCGGATCGCCTGTTCGTAATACCAGCACTTGAAGCGCAGCATATCCAGGACCCGGTTCATCCGCTCGATCTCCGCCTCCACCGCCGCCTTCTGATGGAGGAACAGTTCCCGCCGCTGCGGATAGGTCTCGCTGCCCTGTACGCACCACGCCATGAACTGTTTGATGTCCTTGATTTCCAGGCCGGACTTTTTTAAGCACTCGATCACCCGGAGGGCTTCCAGCTCCTTTTCTCCGAATTTTCGGATGCCGGAATCTCTTTGAATCGTGGGGAACAGCCCTTCCTTGTCATAATACCGCAGTGTGGATATGGGCAAACCAAACAGTTCAGATACTTGGCCGATGGTATACATGGAACTCCCTCCAAAATAACTGGAAAAATCTCAAAAATAATGCTTGACCTAAAGTCAGATTTAGGTACTATCATGAGTTTATCAGCAAACCGATTACAATGCAAGACGCAAAAAGGAGTTTTCTATGAGCAAGAATGTTTTGATTATTTCTTCCAGTCCCCGCAAGGGCGGCAATTCCGAAACACTGGCTGCATCCTTCGCAAAAGGCGCCGGGGAAGTCGGTCACAAGGTAGAAACCATTTATCTTCGGGAGAAGAATTACAGCTTCTGCAAGGGCTGTCTGGCTTGTCTCAAGCTTGGCCATTGCGTGATCGACGATGACGCGGTGGAGATTGCCGCCCGGATGCACGATGCAGATGTGCTGGTATTTGCTACGCCTGTTTACTATTACAGCGTCAGCGGTCAGCTCAAGACCATGCTGGACCGTGCCAACCCGCTCTTTGATTCTGATTACGCCTTCACCAAGGCATATCTTCTGGCAGCTGCGGCCGAGGATGGGGAAGAAACGGTCGAGGGAACCGTCAAGGCGGTACAGGGCTGGGTGGACTGCTTTGAACGGTGTGAGCTGGCAGGCACCGTCTTTGCAAGTGGTGTGAATGGCGTAGGCGATATTGCCGGACATCCTGCACTGGAGGAAGCCTATCAGATGGGTAAGGAGGTCTAATTATGGAGCAACTGAGTTTGACACAGGAATGGGACAAGACATTTCCCAAAAGCGAAAAAGTGGACCACTGCAAGGTTACCTTCCCTAACCGCTACGGCATCACCCTCGCGGCGGATATGTATATTCCGAAAAATGCAGAGGGAAAGCTCCCGGCTATTGCGGTGAGCGGACCCTTTGGGGCCGTCAAGGAGCAGTCCTCCGGGCTGTACGCACAGGCCATGGCGGAGCGGGACTTTCTGACCATCGCCTTCGACCCCTCCTTTACCGGTGAAAGCGGCGGCAGTCCCCGGTATGTGGCTTCCCCGGACATCAACACGGAGGACTTCTCCGCGGCGGTGGATTTTCTTTCTGTGCAGGAAAATGTTGACCCAGAGAAAATCGGTATCATCGGTATCTGTGGCTGGGGCGGCATGGCTATCAATGCCGCCGCTATGGACACCCGCATCAAAGCGACAGCGGCTATGACCAGGTACGATATGACCCGTGTGAACGCCAACGGATATTTTGACAGTGAGGATACCAGTGATGCCCGCTTTGAGAAGAAAAAAGCCATGAGCGCCCAGCGCACGGTGGACTACAAAAACGGTACATATGCCCTGGCCGGAGGTGTGGTCGATCCGCTGCCGGAGGACGCGCCCCAATTCGTCAAGGATTACTACGCCTACTACAAAACAGAGCGCGGCTATCATCCCCGTTCCCTCAACTCCAACAGCGGCTGGAATGTGACATCCTCGCTGTCCTTTATGAATATGCCGATCCTGCAGTACAGCCACGAGATCCGCAGCGCAGTGCTGCTGATCCACGGAGAGAAGGCACATTCCTGCTACTTCAGCAGGGACGCCTTTGAAAAGCTGACCGGCGACAACAAGGAGCTACTCATCATTCCAGGTGCGGTGCATACCGACCTCTATGACCGGCTGGATGTGATTCCCTTTGACAAGATGGAATCGTTTTTCCGGCAATACATGGGCTGACCGCTTCAGAGGCGAAAAGGAGGCAGTACATCATGAAAACAATGGATCAAAATGAATTCGCACGGCAGAACATGTTTGGCCTTGGGGCGGAGAACACGGCCTATGCCCGGTATTTCAGCGGGCAGTCGTATCTGAATCCCTTGACGAAGCCGGAAGATGGACTTTTTCTGGCAAATGTCACCTTTGAGCCGGGGTGCCGGAATAACTGGCATATCCATCACGCGAAAAAAGGCGGCGACCAGCTGCTGATCTGCACCGCCGGTGAGGGGTGGTATCAGGAGACGGGGAAAGCGCCGGTGTCGTTGACTGCCGGCACGGTCATTACCATCCCGCCCGAAGTCAAGCATTGGCATGGCGCACAGAAAGACATCTGGTTCTCCCATATCGCCGCAGAGATTCCCGGAGAGGATACCTCTAACAAGTGGTGCGAACCGGTCAGTGATGAAGAATATAACGAATTGGAGAAATACTGAAATGAGCAAGAAACTGGTAGCCTATTTTTCTGCAAGCGGCACGACGAAAAAGGTTGCGGAACGTTTGGCAAAGGCTGCGGGCGCAGACCTGTTTGAGATCAGGCCCGCCATTCCTTATACCAGTGCCGACCTGAACTGGATGGACAAAAAGAGCCGCAGCAGCGTGGAAATGAATGACCCGGACTCCCGCCCGGAAATCGCCGAAACGATACCCAACATGGTGGATTACGACACAGTGTTCATCGGTTTCCCGATTTGGTGGTATGTTGCGCCCCATATCATCCATACCTTCGTGGAAAGCTATGATTTTTCCGGGAAGACTCTGGTGCCTTTTGCTACCTCCGGCGGCAGCGGCATGGGAAAAACCGTGGACGAGCTGAGAAAACTTTGCCCGAACGCGGACTGGAAAGCCGGGAAGCTAATCAACGGCGTATCTGATCAGGAGATTGCTGCCTGGGCAGCTAAGTTTTCATGAAGCGTGCCGCCATGCCGGCCCCTATTTCTTTGTTTATAGCCCCGCAAACTTTGAGCTGATTCTTCCGCAGAAAACACTTGCATAACCACCTGTCCAGAGTTACAATACAGATCACACAGAAACACAAAACGCTTCCCGCCCGGCACCGGTGAATGTTCACCGAGAATTGGGCGGGAAGCGTTTTTGACCACATAGATTACCACAGACGGCGCTGGAACACCCGGAAACAGCGGAGATAAGAGCGTCAAAGAGTAAGTAAAACAAATTAAAAATGCCTAAAAACCGCTATAAACAATTAGAAAAAGTGTTCAGCATCCCTTTGGGATGTCGAGGTTGGGTGTTCAAGTCACCTCACTCGGACCAAAAGCCCTCTGAAATCAATGATTTCAGAGGGCTTTTTCTTTGTCCATTGCGGCGCAGGGGGTGAGATGACGCCCTCTTCTCCGAGACGCTCAACCAGTTAGCTCACGCTTACATTTCTGCTCACAAATACTCATTCGCAGCACAAGCCCAGCATAATCCGCGGCATCTACAGGAATTTTCAAGCCGTGCTTGGTGAGGCTGATGTCGTCACGCGGCAGTCCTCTGTCACAGTCCTTGTGCGGCGGGCTTCTGCTGCGTCCTTCAGAGAAAGAGCAGGACGATATCCGGATCGTAGTCCCCATTCTCTGCGCAGGAGAACTCTTGAGCTTCCAGCAATCGCCGCCGAGCCATCGGGGTCAGATCAGGAAAGTAAGCATCATTCGATATATTGTCTCTTTTTGTGTATACAGGCTTACTGCTTTGTCCAGGACAAGTCGGGGGATACGCCCAGCTCCGTCTCCAGATCGGCCAGAGCACCCTGATCGTCGGTCCACTGCATGGTACTGCCGCTGACGGTACAGCCAATGGAATCGGCCTGGGTGAAGCTGCCATCGGTCTCCGCCAGATACAGGCGGCCGTCCTCCAGCTTGTACTTGCCGGACTCCAGCTCGGACTCTACGTCGCTGAGCAGGGTGCTGACATCAAAGAGCGCCAGAACGCTGTCCACCTGAGATTCCACGGTGAGGCCGCTGTCGGCCAGAGCGCTGTCGAACTCGTCGCGGGTCATGCCGCGGTCCTCGGCCTCCTTGTACAGCAGCTCCACCAGAGCGGGCTTCAGCGCCTGAATGTAGGCGTTCAGGGACTCGGTGGTGGCGTCCAGATCGGGGGACATGCTGAAGGTGCCGTCCTCATTGAACACGGTGGTCAGGTACAGGGACACGGGGACCTCGGAGGTGTACTCAGTGCCCAGATTGGCGGCCATCTCCTCATCCATCTTCTCGGTGAGATCCAGAGCGCACTGCCAGGTGCCCACCAGCTGCTTGCTGTCATCCTTGCTGCCGCAGGCGGCCAGGCTCAGGGCCATGACCAGCGCCAGCAGGAGCGCGGTGATCTTTTTCATATTGAAAACCCTTCTTTCTCGTTAGAACATAGCTTTTCGCGGCCTCCGCCGCGTGGGGAACACAGTTACTTGACGCAGATGGTCTCGATCTCCACCAGTGCGCCGCGGGGCAGAGCGCCTACCTCCACCGCGGAGCGGGCGGGATACTGGCCCTCGGTGAAAAACTCGGCATACACCGCGTTCATGGCGGCAAAGTCGCTCATATTCTGCAGGAACACAGTGGTCTTGACCACATTGTCCATGGTGAGACCGGCGGCCTCCAGAATGGCCTTCACGTTGGTCAGCACCTGACGGGTCTGCTCGGTGATGCCGCCAGGCACAAACTCGCCGGTAGCGGGGTCAAAGGGCACCTGGCCGGAGGTGACCAGAAAGCTGCCGCAGTCGATAGCCTGAGAATAGGGGCCGATGGCAGCCGGAGCATTATTGGTAGCGATGATCTTCTTCATGATGTGAGCCTCCTGTAAAATTTTGATGCACGCTGCCGTCCGGCGTGGACCGGACGCGCCTGCGGATATTACTTATACCACACTTTCAGGCAAATAGCAACTCCCAACGGCAAACCGCCGCCCTCAGCAGTGAACCTCTGTATTTGCAGGATCTCCGTTCCATGGAACATTTCAAGCAGGAACTCGCTGACTATCCGGATCACTGCAGCAGCCGCAGGAGCAAGGTAAAGTTAAAGGGCTTGCCGTCTGCATTACACAGACAGCAAGCCCTTTCAGCTGCTTGAACAATTTCTATTAGGAATATTTGTCCAACTTTTTGGGGGTCACTTCCATTGGGCAGGGCTGTTTTTTGTATTTTACGCCTCTTACTCGCCCATGGGAGCGCCGCAGTGGGGGCAGAACTTGTCCTCGCTGGCCGCGCCGCACACGGGGCAAACCTTCACGCTGACGGCGTCCTCTTTCTCCGCCGTCTGCTCGGCCGCAGGAGCGGCAGACTTGGAAGCCTTCTCGGCCTCCATCTCGGCGATGCGGGCCTTGGAGGCGTTGACGGCGGCCACCACATCCTTCACGGCGTCGGGGATCTCGCCGGTGTACTCGGAGATGAACCACTCGCCGATGGCGCGGTAATTCTTCTCCAGCTCACGCTGCTCGGTGAGGATGGCCATATTCAGCTTGGCGGTATCGGTAGCGTTCTTCGCCTTGTCGGCGGCGACCTCCGCCAGATCCTTGGCCTTATCCACGGCAACGCCGGCATACTCCTGCGCCTTCTTGCCCAGGTTGTTCAGATTATCCAAAATGCTCATGTGATCGGTCTCCTTTCAATTTATGATCTTCTTGGTGCATAGTATAGCGCGTTTTGTCCGCCGTTGCAAGCAAACAATCGCGAAATTTACACACTGTTCATCTCACTGCCTCGCTCAATGCTCGATCCAGTCCGCCGCGCGGGACACCGCCCGCTTCCACAGGCGGTAGTTGCGGTCGCAGTCGGCCTGAGTGCCCTGGGGCAGGAACACCCGCTGGCTGCGGCGCAGGGTCCTCAGCTCCTCCATGTCCCGCCAGAGGCCGCAGCTCAGGCCCGCCAGTGCCGCCGCGCCGAAGGCCGTAGTCTCCACCATCTCCGGCCGGTCCACGGGGATGCGCAGCAGATCCGCCTGCATCTGCAGCAGGATGTCAGACACGCTGGCGCCGCCGTCGGCCCGCAGCATGGTGATGTCGCAGCCGGCGTCCTGCCGCATGGCCAGCATCAGGTCCGTGACCTGATAGGCGATGCACTCCAGCACGGCACGGGCCAGATGGCCCCGATCGGTACCGCGGGTGATGCCCAGCACCGCGCCGCGGGCGTACATGTCCCAATAGGGCGCGCCCAGCCCCGTGAAGGCCGGTACCACCACCACGCCGCCGCTGTCCGGCACCGAGGCCGCCAGCCTGTTGATCTCCGGCGCGGAGCTGATGATGCGCAGCTCGTCCCGCAGCCACTGGATGGTGCTGCCTCCGTTAAAGACGCTGCCCTCCAGAGCGTAGGTGGTCTTGCCGCCCACCTGCCACGCCACGGAGGTCACAAGGCCCGCGCGGCTGCGCACCGGCGTATCACCCACGTTCATCAGGGTGAAGCAGCCGGTGCCGTAGGTGTTCTTGGCGTCGCCTGCGTGGAAGCAGGTCTGGCCGAAGAGTGCCGCCTGCTGGTCGCCCGCCGCGCCGCAGACCGGAACGCCGGAGAGCTTTTCCAAACCGGGGAGGCCGGGCTTGACCGTGCCGTAGACCTGGGAATTGCCCACGCAGCGGGGCAGCATACACATGGGGATGCCCAGCATCCCGCACAGCTCCGCGTCCCAGCTGAGCTTGTGGATGTCGAAGAGCATGGTACGGCTGGCGTTGGAGTAATCCGTGACATGGGCACCGGTCAGCTGCCAGATGAGCCAGGATTCCACGGTGCCGAACAGCAGCTGCCCCTGTTCCGCCTTCTGACGGGCGCCGGGGACGTGATCCAGGATCCAGCGGATCTTGGTGGCGGAGAAATAGGCGTCGATCAGCAGTCCGGTGGTGG